>ENA-UERU01000028-UERU01000028.1-human-gut-metagenome-genome-assembly--contig:-NODE-28-length-126473-cov-11.117116_pt1 | contig 126473 bp, 111 predicted proteins | sample MGYA00242988_ERZ507989 | MGnify/ENA primary metagenome ERZ507989 (study PRJEB26167, sample SAMN06115519) | human gut metagenome | host: Homo sapiens | place: China:Hunan | collected 2015-08-21...
AAAAGCGGCTACTTCAACATTCAGACGCCCGAAGGCGTCATTCAAGGTATCGGTTGGCGTCATTGCCGACTGCTTTCTTTCAACGACGGATATGGGTATGCGTGGCTTCGCCCCGCACCTCATTCCTCCCCCGTCTGAAGACGGGGGTTTCCTGATGCATCTCTATGAAACGCATCACCTTTTCGCTTCCCGACGATACCGCGGAACGCTTCGAAGCGTTCCTCGCCGAGCACGGCTACACCAACCGCTCCGAAGCCTTTCGCGACCTCATTCGCAAGGCCGAAGCCGACCGTCTCGCCGCTCGCGACGATCAACCGTGCGCGGCCGTGGTGAGTTACGTCTTCAACCACAACGAGCGACGCCTTGCGGAGCGCACGACCGAGACGCAACACGAACACCTCGACGTGGTGCACTCCGTCATGCACGTGCACGTAGGCCCCGAAGATTGTCTGGAGTCGCTCGTTCTTCTCGGCAAAACCCGGGCGGTGCTCGAAGCCGCGAACCGCATTCTCGCGGAACCGGGCGTTCGTCACGGCCGAATCAACCTGATTCCGAGCGAAGCGAAAGAAGGCGAAGGTCCGCACGGCCACACCCACGGACACGGACACGAGCACGCGCATCCGCACGGCGAACCTTCGGGCCGTTGATCCGATTCGATTGTTTTTGACCGCTCAGTCGAGCGACGCTTCGCGCAACCGTCGTGCGGCGTCGCTTTGCGGTCGGTCGATCACCGAGGCAACCGGACCCGTTTCGACCGTGCGGCCCGCATCCATCACGAGCACCCGATCGGCATAAGCTCGCACGAGCGCCAAGTCGTGCGCAATGAGAAGCACGGCCAACGCCCGCTCACGCGCGATCCCCCGTACGAGGTCGAGCACGCGACGTTGCGTGATGACGTCCAAAGCGCTCGTCATCTCGTCGCACACCAAAACGCGCGGCTCCGGTGCGAGCGCGCGCGCAAGCGCCGCGCGCTGACACTGCCCGCCGCTCACTTCCGAGGGGTAGCGCCGGGCGAGTTCGGGCGAGAGACCGCAGCGCTCGAAAAGATCCTCAATGCGCCGCTCGCGTTCAAGAGCCGGCACCCCGAGGTTCAGAAGCGCCTCCTCGGCGCTTTCGCCGAGGGTCAACCGCGGATCGAAGGACGCAAAAGGCTGCTGAAATACCATTTGCACCGAGCGGCGGTAGGTTCGAAAAGCCTCCCCGCGCAACGCCGTCAAGGGGTGCCCCGAGAACCGCACCTCGCCCTCGTCCGGCCGATCGAGCCCGCAGAGGAGCCGCGCGAGCGTACTTTTGCCGCAGCCCGACTCCCCGACCACCCCGAGAATTTCTCCTCGGAAGAGTTCGACCGAAGCCCCGTCCAAGGCCCGCAACGTGCCGCTCGCGGGCGTACGGAAGCGTTTCGTGAGCACCTTCCCTTCGAGGATCGGCGTTTCATGAGTCACCGACGGTTCGATCATCGTTCGTTTCCTCATTCAAGGGCCTTACGGGCGCTCCGTGCTTTCCAACCTGAAAAGCGCCGCATCGAGCTCCCGCGCGTACGCGCTCCCCTCGGTCCCGAAGACCGCCTCGGGCGTCCCTTCGGCGTCGACGCGCCCCGCGTTCAGAATCATCACCCGGTCGGCGGGGCGCACGACACCTGCGATGTCATGCGAGACCGCAAGGAGCGCACCGCCCCGCTTTCGGGCGTACGCAAAAAGGGCCTCACGCACGTTGCGGCGCGACGCGGCGTCAAGCGCACTCGTCGGCTCGTCGGCAAGAAGCACGGCGGGCTCCGACAAAAGAGCCGCCGCCACCGCCGCACGCTGATTCATCCCGCCCGAGAGTTCAAAGGGACGACTCGCCCAGACGCGCTCGGGATCTTTGAGACCGAGCTCGGCAAAAAGCGCGAGCGCCCGATCGCGAAAGTCCTTGGGGTCGATCGGACCGTGCACGTCTTCGTGCGCGCGGGCGGCTTCGAGGATTTGGTCCCCGTAGCGGCGCACCGGACAGTAGGCGCCCGACGCGTCCTGCATGATCCAACCGATCCCCGCGCCCCGAATCGGGCGCAGGTGCCGCTCGGAAAGCCCCAAGAGCTCCCGACCGTCGAAAAGCACGGAGCCCGAAACACGCACCCGCGAGCGGTCCCCGAGCAACCCCGCGATCGCGCGCAGAAGCGTCGTTTTGCCGCCGCCCGACGCGCCCGCAAGCGCCGTCACCTCGCCCGCACGGAGGGTGAGGTTCACGTTTGCGAGCACCGTCCGACCGTCGATCTCGACGGACAAATCCCGCACCTTGAGGCGAGGCTCTACGGCGGAAAGAGGTGCGAGGCTCGAACTCACGGCTTCGCCTTTTCAAGAGGCCGCACGAACGGCGTGATTTCGTAGAAGTCGGTCGGATGGGCTTTGAGGCCCTCCACCCCGTCGCGCGACACCATCGTCATTTTGAGGTGTGCGGCAAAGACGAAAGCGTCGTCCTCAAGGATCCGCTTTTGCATGTCGACCGCAAGGGCTTCGCGCTTGGCGGGATCGAACGTCTGCGAGAGCGTTTCCGCCAACCCTTCGAGCTCCGCATTCACGTAGCCGCCGTTGTTTTCCGAGGAACTCGAAAGTGCCTGCGTCGTGAAGAAGTACGCGGGGTCTCCGGTCGGGGCCGTCACCATGGCGCTTGCATAGACGTCCCAGGTTTCGGGACGACGGCGTAGCGCATTGTGATCGGCCGTCGAATTCACTTCGACCGCGACGCCGATCGATTTGAGGTCGGCCTGCACCATTTCCGCGAGAAGCGGCAACTCCTGTCGACTCGGGTACGTGAGCCACCGAATAATCAAGGGCCTGCCGTCCTTTTCCCGCACGCCGTCGCCGTTCGCGTCGCGCCAGCCCGCGCGCTCGAGCACCTCGGCCGCCGCCTTCAAGTCGAACGAGCGAGCCTTCACGACCTTGCCGCCGAAAGCGAAATCGGCCGGGAAGGGGCCCGTGGCGGGAACGCCGTTTCCTTGCAAGAGGACGCTTGCGAAGCGCTCCTTGTCGACTGCCATGGCGACCGCCCGTCGCACGGCCGGATCGCTTGCGATCGGGCTCTTGTAATTCATATGCAGGAAGAACGTACGGCTCGTCGCGGTGCTCGTCGAGACGAAGCCCCCCTTTTTGAAGAGCACGTGGCTCGCATAGGGGAGCCCGTACGCGGCGTCGATTTCGCCCGACTGAAGGGCCATCGTGAGGGTGTCCCCGTCGCTGATCGTGAGAACCCGAACGCGGTCGTACCCGGGGCGCGTTTCGCCCCAGTAGTTGTCGTTCCGAACGAGCTCGATCGAATCGTTCGCGACCACCTTCACCGCACGGTAGGGTCCCGTACCGACGACGATCCCGTCCTTCACGCCCGCGTCGACGTCGACCACCGCCCCGTAGGGGTCGGAGAGGTAGTTGACGAGCGTCGGGCGGGGGACTTCGGTGCGAATCGTAAGCGTCAGACCGTCGGCCTCGACGGCGGCGATCCGCAGGTCCCCGCGCGCGCGGGCGTGTTCTTTGACGAGCGCTTCCAAGGACGCCTTCACGGCTGCGGCATCCACCGGACGGCCGTTCGAAAACCGAACGTTCTCCTTGAGTTCAATCTTCCATGTGAGGGGGTCGACGTTTTCGAACCGTTCCGCCAGCCACGGCCGAGGCCGCATGTGTTCGTCGTAGCGAAAGAGCGTTTCCCCGACGCCGTAGCGCAACGCCGCCCAACCAGCGTAACCGTTTCGGGGATTGACGTCGGGCTCTTCGTTTTCCGCGTTGAAAGTCGTATCACCGAAAACAAAGACGGCGGGCGCCTCGACCGCGCTCTCGGCGGAGCTTTGAGAAACGTCTTTCGCCGTATTCGAAGCGCCGTTTGCGGCATTCTCCGAGGGGCCGCAGCCCGTAAGCGCGCAAGAGACCGCCAAAGATAGCGACAACACAAGCGCGGCCGTCGCGCGGGTTCCGGTCTTTTTCGAACGAAGCGTCGGGAGAAGAATCATTTCGAGAACTCCTCGACGCGCGCACGGGTGCTCGGATCGAGCGCATCGCGCAACGCGTCGCCAAAGAAATTGAAAATCGCGACGGCAAGCAGGATCGCCGCGCCCGGAGCGAGCACCACCCAGGGGCTGCTCTGGAGCATGCTGCGCCCCGCGCTCATCATGTTGCCGAGTTCCGCCGTCGGCGGCCGGGCGCCGAGCCCGAGAAAGGAAAGACCCGCCAATTCCATGAGCATCGTTCCGATGTCAAGCACCGCCGTCACGAAGACGGGCCCGAGGGCGTTGGGGAGAACGTGGCGCATCAGGATCCGCCCGTCGCTCGAACCCGCAAGTTTGGCCGCGTCGACGTAGAGACTTCCCCGCACCGCGAGCGTCAAACTTCGGGCGATGCGCGCGTATTTTGGCCAACCGATGAAAGCAAGAGCAAGGACGGCGTTTTGCAGTCCCCCGCCCAAAACGGCCGCCACGGCCAGGGCGAAAACGAGCCCCGGAAACGCGAGCACCACGTCCGACACCCGCATGAGAACCGCATCGAGCATGCCGCCCCGATAGCCGCAGAGAACGCCGGCGGCGGTTCCGATCGTCGTCACCGCCGCAACGAGCACGAGCGTGGAGAGGACGCTCGTTCGAAGCCCCACGAGAATGCGTGAAAAGAGGTCGCGCCCGAAGCGGTCGGTCCCCGCCGGGTGCGCCCACGACGGAGGATCGAGAGGCGCAAAGGCCTGAAGGTCGGGGTCGTAGGGTGCGAAAAGTTCGGCACCCGCGGCCGCAACCAAAAGAAGAAGAACGGCTGCGCTCGCCCAAACGAAGCGCCTGTCGGAGAAAAGCTTCACTCAGGCGCCCTCCGACCGAATTCGGGGATCGAGCTTGCGGTACGTAAGATCGGCGAGGAAATTCACCGTCACGTAGATCACGCTCATCCACATCACGTACGCCAGGATGATCGGGTAGTCGCGCATGCGGATCGCCTCCACCGCGAGGCGCCCGACGCCGTCCCACATGAAGATCGTCTCGACGATCGCCGCACCCCCGAGAAGGCTCCCGATCGACAGTGCCAAAAGCGTCACGATCGTGACGCCCGAGGCGCGCAGAACGCCGAAAAGCATCGTGCGCCATTCCGGAACGCCCCGCGCCCGCGCGCCTTCGACGTAGGGTTTTTGCAACTCGTCGAGCACCGCGGCGCGCACCTGCCGGACGTACTTCGCGCTCATGGCGGTCGCAAGCGTCAGGGCGGGGAGAATCGCTCCGCGCAGACTCGGCTCCCGTGAGAGTACGGGAAGAAGCTCAAGTCGTATCGCAAAGACGTACATGAGAAGAAGCGCCACGAAAAAGTTCGGGGCGCTGTTCCCGACAAAGGTGAGAAGCCGCACCGCCCGATCGACGACGCCCCCGCGGCGCATCGCCGCAAGGGTCCCGAGCGGAACGGAAACGAAAGCCGTAAGGCCCACGGCCGCGCCCGCAAGGAGGAGTGTGGCGGGAAGTTTCGAGACGAACGTGTCGAAGACGTCCAACCCCGACACGTAACTCTTTCCCATGTCCCCCTGCAGGATGCCCGCAAGCCATCGCGCATACTGAACGAGAAACGGCCGGTCGAGCCCCAGCTCCCGGCGCGCTTCGGCGACGACTTCCGGGGAGAGCACCTGCCCGGTGTTCTCCATCTTCTGCGTGACGACGTCGCCGCCCGCGAGGCGCAAGAGCGCGAAGGTGACGAACGTGATCGCAAGCAGCACGGGAACGAGCGCGAGGAAGCGCCCGAAAACCTTACCCGATCGCATCGCCCGCGGCCGCCTCCGGTTTCACCGCGCGTACCATGAAGAGCGGGGTCGACGCGTTGTTGAGGCGTTCGTCTTCGTTCCAGAGGTGACGCCATGCGTCTTCGTCCGTTTCGACCTCCAGCCCCAACGCTTCGAGCTCGGCCCGGTCCCAGGCCGGACGGACGCGACCGGAAAGTTCCGCACGGCGGGCGATCGATTCCATGGCGGGAATGTCGGTGCCGTCCGTATCGTCCTTCACGCCCGCACGGCGCACGTTCGCCTTGTCTTCGCGGTGCGCGCGGGCGGCGTCTTCGCAGTAGAGGTACCGATACCAGTTGGCGTCGAAGTTGAGAAGCAGCCCGTTCGGACGCAAAACGCGCGTCCATTCGCGATAGGCCTGAAGGGGGCGCGGGAGATTCCACGTCACGTTGCGCGAAACGACGACGTCAAACGATGCGTCTTCAAATCCGAGCGATTCGGCATCCATCCGGTGAAACCGCACGTCGAGCCCTTCCGCATTGCGGGCGGCCTCTTCGAGCATCCCCTCCGTGTAGTCGACGGCCGTCACGCGGGCGCCGAGCTTCGCGAGGAGCACCGCCAGGAACCCCGGGCCCGTTCCGACGTCGAGCACTCGCAGGTCCGAAATCGCACGATCGGGAAATGCGGCGGAGAACTCTTTTTCGAAGAGCGCGAGCCAGGCGGCCCCGCCGTCGCGCTCTTCGGCTTCGCGAACGGCGACGGCATAGCTCGGCGCACGCTTGTTCCAATAGGCTTGGTTGTCGTCGGCATAGGTTCGGATGTCGATCACGATCCCTCCTCAAGGCGGTTCGATTGAATCGAGGCGAATTTTCGGGGAACCGCACGCGCGGCACACGGCACGAGTCGACTCGATGCGTATGAAGAATTTAAAATTCATCATACATCAGTCCTGTTCGACCCCGAATCGGGTTCCCGCCCTTTTCTTGCCGAAAGCGCTCGGAAGAAAAGCAGCGAGAAGCAATGATTCGGACACCGCCGAATTTTCCCGTGAAGGACGGCCTGCGGTTTTCCGAACGGAACGCCGGCAAAAAGAATGCCGTCCGAAAAATCGGACGGCATTGTTTACGTGTTTCGGACGTGTTTTCAGGAATCCGTTTAAAATTTTCCGAAACTCACTCCCAACTTATTTGGAGGCCTTTTCGGCTTTGACGGTCGTTTGAACGGCCTGAGCGGAGGGCTTCCCGAACCACTTTTCGTAGATCTTGTCGTACGTGCCGTCCGCCTTGATGGCGTCGAGCGCGTTGTCGAGACGCTTGAGGAGCTTGGTGTTGCCCTTCTGGACCGCCATCCCGTACTGGTCGTCGGAGACGACGAAGTCGAGCGCGACGAGGTTCATCGACTTCGAAGCGGGCTGCTGGAGGAAGTAGCGATTCACCGGACCGTCGTTCAGCATCGCGTAGCAACCGTTCTTGTCGAGTTCGAGGAACGCGTCCGCGGCGGAGTTGAAGGTACGAATGGTGGTGTTGGGAATGCGCTTCATGACGAGCGCGCCCGAGGAACCGATTTCGGCGCAAAGGCACTTCCCTTCAAGGTCCTTCACGGACTTGATGTTGGGAGCGTTCTCTTTGGTCGTCATCACGGTGAGACCCGCATTGATGTAGGGCTTCGTGAAGTCGACGCGCGCGGCACGTTCGGGCGTGATGGTGAGCGCGGAGACGGCGGCGTCGATGTTGCCGCTGATGAGGGCCGGAACGAGTCCGTCAAGAGACATCGAAACGATTTCAATGTCGAAGTTTTCCCGCTTTCCAATTTCACGGATGAGGTCCATGTCGAAACCTTCGTAACGACCCGTGTTGGAGTCGAGGAATTCGAACGGAGCATAGACCGTGAGACTGCCCACGCGAAGGGTTTCGGCGTTGGCGACGGTGGAAAAAATGCAAGCGGTGGCCGCGGCGACGGCGGCGATCTTGGAAGCAATAGCCATGATAGAGGGCCTCGAATTCTTTGATTCAGGCGGACAGTGCAACTGATCGCGGCCCCTCTTCTTTGAGTTCACGGTGCTTCGGTTCGTCCGAACGTAGGGACGACCTCCGCGGGGGCTTTGCTACCAGCCGGACCCTCCAGGGTTGGCGTCTGACTCAGTGCCGGACACAAACGGCCTCAAGTCAGCTTGTAGATCTTCTTCTTTAAGTTCGCGAACGGGGTCTCCGTTCGCAGTCCGAAAGGTCGTTGCGCGAAACCTATGAAAATGCGCTTCGAAGTCCCGGACTCCCGGCCCGCTCGGGAGAGCGGTCCCGATCCTCCGCGCCGCACCGGCGCTTCGGATAAGGTACATTCTTGCACCGCTCTCGAAATTTTTGCAAGTCGAAAACGAAGTTTTTTTCGAAGACCTTCTTGAGGCCTTCCCGTGCCCCCGTCGGGAGCAACCTGAAACGCCTTCCGACGCACGACCGCCTACGATCGGCAAAAATCCCGTCAACAGACGGCAATCGGTCGCCATCCGTCATTAACGTCGCCGATCACAGGTACTCACACCAAACGAAGCAATACGATTTCCGCCCGGTATCGCGCCGCCTCGTTCGGGTCTTTTGCTTAGCCCGGGTGTCGACCAAGGTCGCTCCCCGTCAGCGGCTCTGCCCCACGTAGCGGCCCTGAGCGTCGTAGCGACGACCGTCCTCATCGACCCGCCCCTGATAACGGCCCGATCGGTCGTAGATGCGACCGCTCGAATCCTGCCGCCCCGTGTAGCGGCCCTGAGCGTCGTAACTCCGCCCGTCCGAGTCGACGCGGCCCAGGTAGCGGCCCGAACGGTCGTAAGCGCGGCCGTTCGAATCGACCCGACCTTCGTAGCGCCCCTGCGCATCGTAGCGACGACCGTCCTCGTCGACTCGCCCCTCGTAGCTCCCCGATCGGTCGTAACGTCGCCCCGTTTCCCGATCGGACCAGGGGTCCGCGAAAACCTGCGGTGCGACGCCCGAGGCGAGTACGCCCGTCAGCACCCCGAGCATTCGAATGGCATTGCGTCGTTGCATGATTTTCTCCTTTTCCCGTTTCGGGACATTGCGGGCATCGGAAATCCCGCGTCTGCGCCGCACCGTGAACAACGCCTCGCGTGCGGCATCGGTCTTTTCTTCGAGTTTAAGCCCGATCCGCCGAGGGGATCGGGGGTCGAACGCGTTCCCTCCGCCGATGGCGGACATGTGCGAAGAAACCCGCCTGTAAAGAAAAACGACCCGAAGCGCTTGTCCTCGGGTCGTTCGCCGGGTTGTCGGTCGACTCGCCTTCCGAGCAACCGCGCTCGGACGCACGGGCTCGGAAAGGTTGCGGGTTCGATTCGGCTCAGTGCTTGCCGATCGAATCCATGAAGGCGCAGTAAGTCTCCTTCGTGAAGACCGGGCGGAAGTTCGAGCAGATGCGCTCGGCTTCGGCCGCCTCGTCCCAGAGGAGGTCGACGATCGTGTCGGCGAGCACCTCGGGGGTCTTGCGAAGCGCCGTGTCGAGGTCGGCGAGGTTGTAGTTCGCACCGTGGAGCACCCCCGTCACGCACCCGACCCACGGATGCACGACCGGCATCAGGTGCGAGACGTCGCCCATGTCGGTGGAGCCTGCGGCGTGGTTGCCCGTCGAGACGCGGTTGCCGAAAAGTTCGCGGGCGTTCGCTTCGAGGATCGCGCGGAAGTCCGTATCGGGCTTCAAGGGCAAGTACCCCGGGAGGTCCTTGATCTCAACGGTCGCCCCGATCGCATCGGCACCGGCCGCGAGCGCCCGATTGATCTTCGTGTTGTAATGCGTGAGCGCTTCGACGTTCGAGGCGCGCACGTAGCTTTCCATCGTCACGCGATCGGGAATGACGTTCACGAGGTCGCCGCCCGAATTGATGATCGGGTGGAAGCGCACGCAGTCGGCTTCGCGGAAGGTTTCGCGAATGGCGTTCACGCCCATGACGCCCATCATCGCGGCGTTGAGAGCGTTGACGCCCTGGTCGGGCGCTCCCGCCGCGTGGGCGGCCTTGCCGCGGTATTCGACGAGCTTCCCGATAAAGCCGTTCGACGAGCCGCCGCAAACGAACCACCCGTCGGGGTTGTCGGTCGAGTCGACGTGCATCTGCATCGCCATGTCGATGTCGTCGAACGCTCCTTCGTAAATCAGTTGCTGTTTGCCGCCGAGGTAGCGGATCTTCCCGGCGTCGCGCAGCCCGTTGCGGTAGTCGATTTCGACATACTCTTCGGCGGGCACCGCAAAGACGACGACGTCGCCGTCCAAGTACTCCATCGCGCCCGAGTCTTTGAGCGCCATCGCGACCGCAAGCATGTTCGCGATCTGCACGTTGTGCCCGCAGCAGTGCGCGGCCCCCGTCACGGGGTCGGCATTCGGGTGATCGCGGCAGACGATCGCGTCGAGTTCGCCGAGCATCGCGACGGTACGGCGCGAGGAACGGCCCTTCATGCGCGCTTTGACGCCCGTGACGGCCCAACCGTCCGTGTACTCGAGACCGAGCTTGTCGAAAGCGGCCTTCACCTTGGCCGACGTTTTCACCTCCTTGTAGCCGAGTTCGGGTTCGGCGAAGATGTCGGCGGTCACGGCCTGAAGTTCGGCCCGGCGTTCGCGAAGCGCGCGGGCGATCCGCTCTTTGAGTTCGTTTTTGGTCATTAGTGTCGGGTGGGTCGCACTTTTTTCGGTGCGCCTCACCCCCTCCCATACAGTAGTTGAAGTTCGAAGCGTTCCGGTTTCTCGGGTTCGGGCAGCCGAAGCGCTTCTACGATCGGTTTCATTCGAAAGGGTCCGCGGGCGGGAAGCCCGAAGGCCCTTCTGTTTCAAATCAGAACACCCCTTCGAGGTGAAGCATCACTTCGGCTAGCGCCGTCGCGCAGAGGAAACTCCCCGCCGCCACGGCAAGAGCCACCGGAACGATGCGCCACGAGAGGCGCTTGAAGGCTTCGAGGTCCTTGCCGAGCGAGAGACCCGCATAGGCGAGCAAGGGCGTGGTGATCGCGAGGAAGTTCACTTCCTTCGTGTAGGAGAGCACGGTGGCGCCCCCCGGGAACCCCGGGAGCGAAATCACCACGGCCACCATCGACACCCAGAAGACGACGGGCAGTTTGTTGAAACCCGGGATCTTCGCGACGAGGCAACCGACGGCCGCAATCAAGGCGAGAAGAAAGCAACCGATCGAGCTCTTCATGAGGTCGGGCGTGTAGGCGACGACGTTCGCCACCCAGGCAAAGGCCGCGGTCACCAGGAGAATGAAGGTGACGTCCCGCATCTCGTTCCAGATCTTTTGCATGATTCGTGTCCTTATGAATTCGGTAAGTGTGTGTCGTACGAGGTTTCGAGGCTTACTTCACCTTCAGCGGAGCGGCGGCGAGTTCGGCACCGGCCTTCTCGGCCGCGCGGCGGCCGTGGATCAGACGATCGGCCCATTCGTAGACGCGGATCGTGACGGGGAGCGAAACGAAGAGCGCGAAGTAGACGCCGACGACGCTCGTCAGGAGGTTCGCCGCGGCGGCATAGGCCTTGACGGTTTCGGCCGCTTCGGGGAAGACCGTGATGATCGGCGCGGTGGCGGCCGCCATCATCGAGGCCGAACCGATCCCGGCACCCATCGCGAGCGAATGCGGGTGGAAGAACCCGGTCTGGGCGACGACGCCCGCAAGAAGCGAAACCCACAGAGCGCCGAAGACCGTACCGCAGATGTACATGCCCATGACGCCGCGCCCTTCGGGGCTGTCCATGCCGAAGCGTTCGGCAATGATCGCCACGTTCGGTTCGCGGTCGATCGAGTAGCAGGCGCCGATCGCTTCGCGCTTCATGCCCACAAGGAGCGCCACCGGAAGACCGAAGATGAGCGTCCCGAAGAAGTGGCCGAATTCCTGCATGATGAGAGCCCAGCTCGAATTGAGCACCATGTCGATGTTCGGACCGATGTCAAGACCGATCTTCACGATCAAAACGAGCATCCCGATGCTGAGAATGCGCCCGGCACGGTCCATCTGTTCGGAAGAGACCAGATGGAAACGCGGGAAACTGAGGATCGTGCCGAGAACGAGAGCATAAAGAAGCGGGAGCAGCACGACGAGGCCGAAGCGCTGAACGCCGATCCACTCGGCAATGACGATGACGACGAGAGCCATCAGGTGCAGTTTGAAGTTTCGGATGAGGTCCATGGCGGTGTCTTCCGTTGATGGGGGGTTGAGTCTCGAGGATGGGGAAAAACGAAAAAAGCGAAAAAAAAAGGGAGCCACCTCGTTCGGTGCTCCCGTTTCATAAGATCTTTGCGTTTATGAACGTCGTCGGCTTCGGGGATTCCGGTTAACCCTCGGATGAGGGTTGCCCGATGCCGGCACAAGCATCATGAGGTCGTCGAGGTGGAACGGGGCGTACGAGAGCCCCCCGTAGACGAGGAAGATGTTGTGGACGTAGAAGAGGACGAACCGAGGCCGCCCGACACAAGCATGCCGAGGCGCACGGAGGCGTTGGCAGCGGTGTGGAGAAGCGACTTCATGACGTGGATTCCTCTTTGCGGATGCTCTCAGGCGGCCCTTCGGAGCCCTCTGAAAGCCGAGTGCGCCGACGCCTCGAAAACGTCGGAACACGGAAAGTTCGGATGCCTCGTGGGGCGTCCTTGGAATAAAAACTAGCACACTTCGCGGACTCTCGAAAGGGCTCGGGAAAAATTATTTTTTCTTCCCTGCGGCGCGCGCCTCGCGAATCAAGCGCCCTAAGGCATATCGCCTAAAGGCGGCATTTTTCGCGAGCACTGCACTTTTGGCGTCGAATGAACGCAAGATCGCAACGGATGACGAATGTTCGACGACAATTCAACCGTCCGAAAGGCGGTCGCAATCGATCGTCGGATGACTCGGAATCGAAAAGAACGGTCGAGATCGACTCTCGGAAACGATGTTCGAAAACAAAACGGGACCCGACTTTTCCGAAGAAAAGCGGATCCCGTTTCGCAGGTTTTGCCGAAGGAACCCGCACGCGGGTTCCTATGGGACACCGGGTTAGGGTCGAACGTTCGAAATCTGAACGACGAGGCCCGAGTCGCCCACTTCGACCGGATTGGGCATTTCCCCTTCGAGGTCGCCCGGCTGCGGCATGAAGTTCCCGGTCTTCGAGATACGGGCGCCGACGATGACGGTCTTCACGCTCGCGAGCGTGTCGGCCCCCATCGCCATCGTCATCGTTTCGTCGAGCTTGAAGTTGAAAGGCAGATCCTTAACCTTCACCTTCATGAAAGCGACCGGCATGCGGCTCGTTTCGGGACGCGCGTAGATGAAGACGGTGTCTTCGGGGGAGGCCTTCGACTTCAGAGCGTCCGTGAGGACGACGGAACCCGAAACGCTCGCCGCTTCGCCCGCCTGAACGGTCGGGACGGCTTCAAGCTTCGCGTCGGCCTTGCCTTCCGAGGCGCCTTGCTCGGCGGCGTTGCGGTCCGCGGCGCGCGGCGAGACTTCGGAGATGTTGTCGTTCACGCCGCCGAGGCGCTTCGCTTCGGCAATGTTGGCGCGGATCTGGTCGACGTCGGGGAAGTCGGGCGGCACGACGCGAACGAGGTGCTCCCAGTATTCCGCGGCGCGCGCGTACTGCTCCTTGTCCCAAGCCTGAATGGCGAGAAGCGCGAGCGCCTTCCACTGATCGGGGTCGATCTTCAGGGCGTCGTGCAGAAGCTTTTCCACGTCGGGCGTAATCACCTTGCCGTTGGCGGCCGCCATCATGTCGGCCATGTCGGCCATGAGGTCGGCGTTCCCCGGAACGAGCTTGTTCAAGTGCCGGTAGGCTTCCACGGCTTCGTCGAAGCGATTCACCGAGGCGGCCGTACGGGCAAGCATGAACCAGCCCTGCGCGTTTGCGGGATCGGCGTCGAGCTGCGCCTTCAGGTCCTCGAGCATCTTCTGCATTTCGACGGCGGAGTGGCCCGTGCGGCCGCCCTGCTTCTGCATGGAAGCAACGAACGCGGGATCCATCGCCGTGTAGCGGCCGAGGGCGAAGTAGCCGAAGGCGGTCGCGCACGGGATGAGCACGGCGAAAAAGACGGCGAGCTGACGGGCAAGACGCGTGTGCGCGCCCGACTTTTCGGCTTCTTCTTCGCGCGCCTCTTCGAGAACGCGGCGTTCGAGTTCGAGACGGGATTCCTCGTACTCGTCCGTGTCGATGCGGCCCGCTTTGTGTTCGGCCTCAAGGTCCGCGGCCTGCTGACGCAAAATGGCGAGCACCTGTTCGCGTCGATCCGCCTGCGGATTGGCTTGGCCGCCGCGCCAGAGCGGAATCGCCACGGCGAGAACGGCCACGAGGCACATGAGTACGCAAAGGATGATGAAGATCGTCACGGCTTACTCCTTGCGACCCGAAAGCAAATCGGCGGCGAGCGCCTGCTCCTCCTTGGAGAGGGGCTTGACGGCCTCTTCGACGAGACGCTTGCGGCGGCGAAGATTGACATAGAACGCACCGACGCCGATCACGAAAAGCGCGAGCGGGCCGAGCCAGAGGATGGCGGTCGTCATCTTGAAGGGAGGCTTGTAGAGCACGAAGTCCCCGTAACGCTCGACCATGAAGTCGATGATTTCCTTGTTGGTCTTGCCGGCCTTCACCTGCTCGATCACCTGGTTGCGCAGGTCGACCGCGAGTTCCGCGTTCGATTCCGCGATCGACTGGTTCTGACAGACCAGGCACCGGAGCTGCTCGGACACTTCGACGACGCGCTGATGCGCGATCGGGTCGAATGCCGTCGGTTCGGCTTCGGCGGCCGCGACGCTCCCCGCGGAGAGCGCCGCAACGGCAGCCATGAGACCGCCCGCGAAAACGTGCTTCAGACTCGTCATCATTCGGCCTCCAGCTTTTCGATGAGGGGCTTGACGTCCTTGTTCCAGTTGTCGTCAAGGATCGGGTAGCTCACCTTGGCGCGCACGAACCCCTTCTTGTCGATGATGAAGGTTTCGGGAACGCCCGTAACGCCCAAGTCGATCCCGACCTTGTTGTCGCGGTCGTAGAGGACGAGGTCGTAGGGGTTGCCCATCGAACGGAGCTCGGCCTGGGCCGCACCGGGCTGGTCGCGGTAGAGAAGCCCGACGATCGGGGTCTTGAGACCCTGACGCTTGAGGGCGACCAAGTACGGGTGCTCCTGCTTGCAAGGAGCGCACCAGGTCGACCAGACGTTGAGCATCCAGACCTTGCCCTTCATCGATTCGGAAGCGAAGGTCGTCTCCGGTTCGAAGAGCGTGGGCAGTTCGAACTGCGGCAGGGGCTTGTCCTGATAGGCGGTCGGAAGCATCTTCGGGTCCATGTAGAGGCCCTTGAAGAGGAACCCCGCCAGGAGCAGGAAGACGACAAACGGAATGAGAAATTTGGCTTTCATGAGTCAATCCTTTTTACGGTCTTGGTTTCGTTCGCCCGTCAGACCGCGGCATCCTCCGCGGCCTTCGTCGAACGACGGCGGTAACGTCGGTCGAACATGGCGATGAAACCGCCGAGCGCCATGAAGATGGCACCGAACCAAATCCAGGTGACGTAAGGCTTCGAGTAGGCGCGCACGACCCAGCCGCCGTCCGTGGTCGGGACGCCGAGCGAGACGTACACGTCGCCCGTGATCGAGTGGCGGATGGCGGCTTCCGTCATCGGCATCGAATTGGAGCTGAAGTACTTGCGCTTTTCCGGATGGAGTTCGGCGATCACCTTGCCGTCCTTCGAGAGCGTGAAGTTGCCGCGGTCGGCCGAGTAGTTGTGGCCGCGGGCGCTTTCAACGCCGTTGAAAGTGAAGACGTAGCCGTCGACCGTCACGGTGTCGCCCTCGAACATGCGCACGTCGCGTTCGGACTGATAGCCCTTGACGAGCGCCACGCCGATGATGAAGACCGCAACGCCCACGTGAGCGAGGTGCATGCCCCAGTAGCTGCGCGGCTGACGCGCGAGTTTCGCGAAGAAGTTGCCCGGAGCGTGACGGATCTGACCGCGCACGTCTTCGATCGCACCGAAAACGACGAGGAACGCAAGCGTGCAACCGACGAAGCACCAGGTGCCCCATTCGCCCATGAGAAGCGGAACGGCGGCGCCGCAGGCGATCGCCAGGACGAAGCACCAGATCATGCGCTTGGCGAGCACCTTCGGGTCCTGTTCCTTCCAACGCGCCATCGGGCCCATCGACATGAGGAAGACCATCGGGAGCATCAAGGGACCGAAAACGGCGTCGAAGTACGGGGGCCCGACCGAGATCTTCCCGGCATTCAGCGCATCGAGGAAGAGCGGATAGAGGGTCCCCAGGAGCACCGCGCCCATCGCCACGACGAGAAGCACGTTGTTGACAAGCAACATCGATTCGCGCGAGATGAGGCCGAAGTTCCCGCCGAGGCCCACCGTCGGGGCGCGCCACGCGAAGAGAAGGAACGACAACCCGATCACGACGATCAGGAACGCGAGAATGAAGAGACCGCGCTCCGGATCGGTCGCAAAAGCGTGCACCGAGGTGAGAACGCCCGAGCGAACGAGGAAGGTGCCGAGAAGCGAAAGCGAGAACGTGAGAATCGCGAGGAGCACCGTCCAAATGCGGAAGCACCCGCGCTTTTCCGTCACCGCCAGGCTGTGAATGAGGGCGGTACCCGTCAGCCACGGCATGAAGGAGGAGTTTTCAACGGGGTCCCAGAACCACCAGCCGCCCCAGCCGAGTTCGTAGTACGCCCAGTAGGAGCCGAGCGCGATGCCGAGCGTCAGGAGGATCCACGCAGCCGTCGTCCACGGACGCATCCAACGGGCCCACGCCGCGTCGAGGCGCCCGGAGAGGAGCGCGGCGATGGCGAACGCAAAGGGAACCGCAAAGCCCACGTACCCGAGGTAGAGGAGCGGCGGATGGAAGACCATCCCCGGGTCCTGCAGGAGGGGATTGAGGTCGGCCCCTTCGGCGGGCGCCGGGAAAAGACGCAGGAAGGGGTTGGAGGTAAGGAGCATGAAGAGGAGGAACCCCATGCCGACGAGACCCATCACGCCCGTCACGCGCGCGACCATGTCGGCGGGGAGGCGCTTCGCGGTAAAGGCCACGGCCGCGCTCCACCAACCGAGCGTCACGGTCCAAAAGAGAATCGAGCCTTCGTGCGAACCCCAGGTCGCGGCCACCTTGTAGTACCACGGGAGCATCGAGTTGGAGTTGTTCGCTACATTGAGGACCGTGAAGTCCGAGATGTAGAACGAATACGCCAGACAGGCGAAAGCGATCGTGCCGAAAAGCGCATTGGCCGCCGCGGCCGGGCGTGCGACCGCCATGAGCGCGCGGTTGCCCCGCGCGGCCCCGATGAGCGGCAACACGCCCTGAACGATGCTCAACGCAAGGCACAGGATGAGTGCGAAGTGTCCGAGCTCAGGAATCACTTGTGTTATCTCCGGTTGAAGTAATGGGGAAAGGAGGCTCCGGAAGGGCCCCGATTCTCACGGTTTGAAATCGTTGTCGGATCGGCCCCGCTTCACGCACCGAACCCCCGGGCGTTTCAGAAGCGCCCCGGGGGTTTCGGTGTGTTGTGTCAAGCGAGTCCGCGTCCGCCTCTTCGTATCGTCGCAGAGCGGTTACGGGTGATTGGCGGGCATGGGTTTCCCCGCGGCAATCGCTTCTTCGTGCGCCTTCTTCACGCCCGCCTTGTGAGCGTCTTCGAGCGCCTGCGCGGCTTCGGGCGGCATGTAGTTTTCGTCGTGCTTCGCGAGCACTTCGCTTGCCGTAAAGACGCCCGCTTCGTCAAGCTTCCCCTGGGCGACGACACCCTGGCCTTCGCTGAAGAGGTCGGGCAGGATCCCCGTGTAGCGAACGGGCACGGTCTGCGCGGTGTCGGTCACGCGGAATTCCACGGTGACGCCGTCCGCCTGACGAACGACGCTCCCGGGCTCCACAACGCCGCCCAAACGGAACGTACGGCCCGTGGGGGCTTCCTTCGCCGCCACCTGGCTCGGCGAGAAGAAGAAGACGAGGTTTTCGTTGAAGGCCTGAAGGCCCATGAAGATGCCGGCGCCCACAACGACGACGGCCGCACCGATCAGAGCGAACTTTTTCGACTTGGCGTTCATGAGGGGGTCTCCTTAGATTTCAAGGGTCGACTTGGCGGCCCGCGCTTCGCGGGCGAGACGGGCGCAGATCTTGCGACGGCGCGCAACGAGCGTCCAGAGTTCGTAAATCACACCCGCGGCGAGCGCCCCGTAGGAGCACCAGACGTAGTAGCCGTGCCCGCCCATGGTGATGAATTCGGAAAGAGAGGTCCAGTTCACAGTTTGCCCTCCAAAGCGGCCTTCTGAGCCCACGCCTGACGGCGTTCGCGTTCGAGAATGATGGTGCGGGTGCGCGAGAGCACCACGCCCGCGCCGTAGCACATGCCCGCAGCCACCATGACGAGGAGCGTGTAGAGCATGATTTCGGCCATCGAGGTGCCGCGCGACGTGATGGACGCGCCCTGGTGGAGGGTGTTCCACCAACGCACCGAGAAGTAGATGATCGGCACGTTCACGACGCCCACGATCGAGATGACGCTCGCGGCACGGTCGGCGCGACGCTTGTCGTCAATCGCGGAATGGAGCGCGATGAAGCCGAGATAGAGGAAAAAGAGAATCAGCATCGAGGTGAGACGCGCGTCCCACACCCAGTACGTGCCCCACGTGGGACGCCCCCAGAAGGCGCCCGAAAAAAGCGCGATGAAGCCCATGAGCGCCCCCGTCGGCGCCATCGCCTGCGCGACGATGAAAGCGAGCGTGTTGTTCTTCCAGAGGCCGATCAAGCTGAAGACCGCCATCAACACGTAAAGGAGCATGGAGAGCCAGGCGGCCGAGACGTGAATGAAGATGATGCGGTAGGAGTTTCCTTGACGCGCTTCGATCGGGCACTCGAAAAAGCCCATGTAAAAGCCCGCGCAAAAGAGCACCAGGGCCGCCCCCATCAGGTAGGGGATCAGGGTCCCGGCCTTGCGGTAAAAGGCCTGAAGGTCCGAGGAATGCATGTTCGTTCTCTCCTTCTCCTAAATGTCGACTTTGAAGTGGACGGTTTGCTGTTCTGATCTTTTTTATTGTTCGGCGATGCGAAGCGCCGCGGAAACCGCAATCGGAGCGAGCGCGAGCGACAGAAGCGTCAGCCCGCCCACGATCAGAAAATGCGCGCTCGGACTCATCGAGACGGCCACGGCCTGGGCCGCACCCGCGCCGAAGATGAGTACCGGAATGTAAAGGGGCAAAACAAGGAGCGACGTCAGAACGCCCCCGGTGCGAAGCCCGAGCGTGAGCGCGGCGCCGATGCTGCCGACGAGCGACAGAACGGGGGTGCCGAGCAAAAGGCTCGCCACGAGCACCGCCGTCACGTCAAGCGACAAATCGAACATCACCCCGAAGAGCGTCGCGAAAATCGTCATGGGCACCCCCGTCACGAGCCAGTGCGCGGCCACTTTCGCCATCACGATGACGGGAAGGGGTTCGGCCGCAACGAGCATCTGTTCGAGCGTGCCGTCTTCGTGATCGGTCGCGAACATGCGCGGCAGCGACAGGAGCGCCGCCAGGAGCGCCGCCACCCAGACGACGCCCGGAGCGATCGAGCGCAGAATGTTCGTTTCCGCCCCGACACCCAACGGCACGAGCGTCACGACGACCGCAAAGAAGAAAATAACCTGAGCGAGGTCCGACTTGCGACGCATCGAGAGCGTCATGTCGCGCCTCAGGATCGTGAGAAAAAGATTCCACATGTTCGGCTCCTTCAGCGGGCGGCGTTTTCGGCTTCGTCGGCCGCGGCGTCGTCGAGCGCCCGCTCGACGGCGGTGCGCCGCACGGGCGACCAGGTTTCGGGCTCGATCACAAGGAGCCGCGCCTTTTCGACGGGCACTTCCTGATGGGTGACGAGCATGACGACGCCCCCTTCGGAGACGTGTTCGCCGATGAGATTGGCAAGGCGCGCGACGCCCTTCACGTCCAAAGCCGTAAAGGGTTCGTCGAGAATCCAAAGGGGCACCGAGCGCGAAAGCCAGAGACGCGCAAGCGCCACGCGGCGACGCTGTCCCTGCGAGAGCTGCCCCGCGGGAACGTCGATGAAGTCGGAAAGTCCCACGGCTGCGAGAGCGTCGAGCGCTTCGGCTTCCGAAGCCTTCAAGGACGCCACGCGCGCGTTGATCATCACGTTTTCGATGACCGAGAGGTCGTCCTTCACGCCGTTGCGGTGACCGATGTAGCAGAGCTCGCGCCAGAAATCTTCGGCCGCCTTCGCAACCGGCGTCCCGCGCCAGAGAATTTCACCTTCGACGGGGCGCATGAGACCCGTCAACAAACGCAGAAGCGTCGTTTTCCCCGCGCCGTTCGAACCCGCGACGCGCACGAGCGTGCCCGGTTCGACCGCAAAGGTCATGCCGCGGAAAAGCGTTCTTTCGCCGCGCTCGCAGGTAAGCCCGCGAACCTCAAGGATGGGGTCGGACATAGGGAAAAGGGCCTCGGCCGTTCAGGGGTTGGTGAATGTGTTCGGGCTCCGAATCATACCCGCCTCGGGGATCGTGCGGGAGTTCGGGAGCTTCGACGGTGGGTGCAGTGTAGGGAGACTAAATTAAGATTCCCTTACCGTTTGTTGCATGTCCCGAGGCCCCCGGAAGGCCGATAGACAGGGCATTCGGCGGCATTAGAGACAGCCTTTCGCAAGCCTCCCCGACGCTCCGATTCTTAAGACCGAACGGGAAGTTCCGTTCGGGCACTTTTTCGCGCTTTTCGCGGCCTTTTGAGATCATTTTGAGGCCTCTCGTGCGTCGCGCTCTGCGTTCGCGCGCGACTGCCCCGTCGGCTCCGGAAGCGCGAAAAGAACACGCACCGGCACGATCCGGCATGAAACCGCCTGCGCCCGCGCGGGCCCGCGCAGGCTAAAATGACCTCCTTAGCGGTCCGGATCGGACCGATCTTACCGTCAACAGCCATGAAGCGACTTCTCATTCTTTCCTCCGCCCTTACCGCTCTTTTCGGCCTCACCGCCTGCCAGACCCTGCAGGACGAGCACCAGAAGTACCTCGACCGCGAGGAAAACATCACGAACGTCGTCGGCAACGTCTGGCGCATCGAGGCGACGTGCCCTCACGTCAAAGAGTCGCGTCAGCTCTCGGAACACCTCTACGACAAGGCGCGCGCTTTCTGCGAGCGGGACGAACTCGGCATGCTTCCGCTTTCGGGCACGGTCGAAGACGGATCGGGCGACGCGACGAAGCCCGCGCACGGCTGGCTCGAATTCCGCTGCCAGTCGGGCCTCAAGTACCGCCCCGAATACAAGGGCATGACCTTCCACTTCGACCCCGAAGAGCTGACGGGCGAAGAGGATCGCTGAGACTCCTCGGTTCCCGAGCGCCCGCATGCCCACGACGGATTCCGACGCCCGAGCGATCCCCGAGATCGACGGCACCCCCGAATCTTTGCCCGCCGAGCACCTCCGTCCCGAGCCTTCGCCCGGAGCGGAGCTTTCGGTCGAACCTGTGAAGGCGACCGCAACCGAAAAGGGTGACGCTCTCGAACCGCTCGGAGCAGACGGCGCCGAGGCGCCCCGCGCGTTCGACGCGCAGGCGGAATTGCGGACGCTGCCGAACCTCCCGGGGTGCTATCGGTACTTCGACGCCGAGGGACATTGCCTTTACGTCGGCAAAGCGCGCGACCTCAAGAAGCGCGTTTCTTCGTACTTTCAAAAAACGGGTCTGTCGCCCCGCATCGCGTTGATGGTTTCGCGCATCGCGCGGCTGGAGACCACCGTGACGCGCTCCGAAGCCGAGGCGCTGCTTCTTGAGAACAACCTCATCAAGACGCTCGCCCCGAAGTACAACATTCTCTTTCGGGACGACAAGAGTTACCCCTACATCAAGCTGGGGCCGGAGGAATTCCCGCGGCTTTCCTACTACCGCGGGGGCGTCGACAAGCGCTCGCGCTTTTTCGGGCCCTACCCCAATGCGGGGGCCGTACGAGAAGCAATCCAGACGTTGCAGAAGGTCTTCGGGCTGCGCACCTGCGAAAACGGCGTCTTTTCGAACCGCTCGCGCCCGTGTCTGCTCGGGCAGATCGGGCGGTGTTCGGCCCCCTGTTGCGGTCGCATTTCCTCGGAAGACTACGCGCGCGACTGCGAGCGTGCGGCGGCGCTTCTCGAAGGGCGCACGCGCGACCTCGTCGAAGAGTATGAAAAGCGCATGTGGGCGGCGAGCGAAAAATGGGAATTCGAAGAAGCAGCCCTTTACCGCGACCGCATTGCGGCGCTCACGACCGTGCAGCACCGTCAGGCGATCGAAACGACGGGCGGCGATACGGATGCGGACATTCTCGCGTGCGCGGCTTCGGGAGGCGTCGTGTGCGTCAACCTTGCCATGGTGCGCGGCGGCCGCCACCTGGGGGACCGCCCCAATTTTCCGAAGCTCAACGTGCGCACGGAAGCGCTCCTTCCGAGCCCGGGGGAACTCCTCGAAGCCTTTGTCGCGCAACACTACGACGGAATGCCGATTCCGTCCGTCGTCGTTTTGCAAAACGACCCCGCGCACCCCGACTTGGGCGCGAACATCGCACGCATGCTCACGGACCTTGCGGGTCGTCGCATCACGGTCGTAACGGAACCGCGCGACACGCGCCGTCGATGGCTTGAAATGTGCGCTACGGGAGCCGAGATCGCGCTCGCGCGACGCCTTCAGGAAGAAGGAAGCCAACTCGCTCGCCTCCGGGAGTTGATCGACATCCTCGGATTCGAACCCGAAGACGGCGACCCCATGAAGTTTTCGGTCGAGTGCTTCGACATTTCGCACACCGCCGGCGAAGCGACTCAGGCCTCCTGCGTCGTCTTTGCCGAAGGACGGATGCAATCGTCCCTCTACCGACGCTTCAACATCACCGGGATCGAACCCGGCGACGATTACGCCGCCATGCGTCAGGTCCTGGAGCGGCGCTACGCGCCCGTCGCGCGCGGAGAGGCGTATCTCCCCGACGTCGTTCTCGTCGACGGCGGGCGCGGACAGGTCGAATCCGCCCGGCAGGTCTTCACCGATCTCGGGCTCGATCTGTCCGTAATCGTCGGGGTCGCGAAGGGAGAAGGCCGCAAGACGGGGCTTGAAACCCTCATCTTCCCCGAAATCGACGGAGAACGGCGCGAACCGCTGGTGCTCGGCACGATGTCGCGCGCCCTCATGCTCATTGCCGAAATCCGCGACGAAGCACACCGCTTCGCCATTACCGGAATGCGTCGCAAGCGCGCGAAGACCCGCAACGCCTCGCGCCTCGAAGATCTCGAAGGAATCGGTCCCAAGCGCCGCGCGAAGTTGCTCGCCCACTTCGGCGGCTTGAAGCAGCTCTCGAACGCCTCGGCCGAAGACATCGCGCGCGTCGACGGCATTTCGCGGGCGCTTGCGCGGCGCATCTACGACGACCTGCATCGCGCCGCGCCCGACATCCCCCGAACGGAGGAGACCGACTCCTGATTCCGACCCAACCGTCGACTTTTTTCGATTTCGGGCTCCGTTTTCCGCACCGACCTCTCGCATTTCAACTACTCTTTTACGTCGTCCCCCGACTCGTTCCTCTCAGCCCGCTTTATGAAGCTCAAGCCTCCCTTCCGCATGAACGTGCCGATGGCCCTCACCTGGGCCCGCATCGCCATGATTCCGCTTGTCATCGGGATCTTCTACGTGCCCGCGCGCATGATCGATCCGCACCTCGTCAATCAAATCGCCTGTGCGGTCTTCGTTCTTGCCGCCGTCACCGACGCGCTCGACGGGTTCCTTGCCCGACGCTACGAAGGGTGGGCGACCCGCATGGGGGCCTTTCTCGACCCGGTGGCGGACAAACTCCTCGTTTCCGCGGCGCTCGTCGCACTCGTCGGCCTGGAGCGCTGCGACATGGCCGTGGCGATGATCATCATCGGACGCGAAATCACCGTGACGGCGCTTCGCGAATGGATGGCGAAGATCGGCGAATCGGGGCTCGTCAAGGTGAACTGGTTCGGCAAGATCAAGACGATCGCGCAGATGACGGCCATTCCCTGCCTCCTCTGGTACGATCCCGTCTACGGATTCTCGGTCGCGCTTGCGGGCGAGGTGCTCCTTTGGATTGCCGCGCTCCTTACGGTCTACTCGATGTACGTGTACCTGCGCGCGGCCGTCCCCTATTTCGAAGAGCAACGGGTGAAGAATTGAGTACGAACGGCTCTTCCCCGCTTTCCGTCACCCGCTCCCGTCCTCCGCGCACGGCCGAAATCTGGTGTCGCGTGATCGACAACTTCGGCGACGCGGGCGTGACATGGCGCCTGGCGCGGCGGTTGCGCGATCTGGGGCTTGCGGTACGTCTCGTCGTCGACCGCCCCGACGTACTTGCAAAGCTCGTGCCGGAACTTGATCCGAACCTTCCCGAATCCGTCGTACGCGGAATTGCGATCGCCCGCTGGGACGATCGGGCGGCGCGCGCCGAGGAAGCCCTTGAGAAGACTCGGGAGCACGATGGTTGCTCGGGGGAGGCGTCGCAGGACCAGAACGTCCCCTCGACGGCCGACATCACGATCGAGGCCTTCGGCTGCCGCCTTCCCGATGCGGTGGAGGCGCTTCTCGCACGCTCGCGCGACGAGCGTCTTGCACGGGGGCTTCCCGCGGACGGCTCGGGCTTTCTCTACATGAATCTCGATTACCTCAGCGCCGAAGACTGGGTGGAGGCCTGTCACGACGTCTGGGGGTTGCACCCGAATCTTTCCCTTCGGAAGCTCTGGTACTTCCCGGGCTTTACGGAGCGCACCGGAGGTCTTCTCATCGAAGACCGCCTTCGGGAGGAAACCGACCGCTTCCCCTCGCGACGCGACGACTTCCTGCGCGGGCTCGGTGCGAAGCCCGAGCGACCCGCACTCTTTTTCTTTGCCTACCCCGTGAACGCGCTCGCACGCCTTGCGGACGGCATTGCCGCGGCGGCCGCATCCGAGCCCCTCACGGTGCTTGCGGCTCCGGGTGCGGCGGGCGATGAAATCGAACGACTCCTTCGGGGACGCGCGGGGGTCGACGTCCGCCGTACGCCCTTTGTGCCGCAGGAAGCATTCGACGACCTCCTGCGTGCCTCCGACGCCGTGGTGATCCGCGGCGAAGACAGTTTCGTGCGGGCGCAGCTCGCGGGAAAGCCGCTTCTCTGGGCCACCTACCCTACGGAAGACAACGCGCACCTCATCAAGATGGATGCGTGGCTCGCTCGGGTCGTACCCGTACTCGCCGAGACCGACCCGCAAAGCGCCCGGATTCTCGAGACCGCGAACCGCGAATGGCTTTCGGGCGAACTCGAACCCGAAACGTTTGCGACGTGGTGGCGCTCGCGCGGCGCAATCGCCCGCGGCATGGCCCGCTGGCGAGACCGGCTCTTCGCGCACGGGGACCTCGCCCGCAGAATCGTGGAACGGACGGAACGCGTTGAAGCGAGCTGACGCCGATCAAAAAGACGGAGCGGACGCGACGCCTCCCGCCTCCCGCAACCGCCTTTCCGATCGGCCGCCCTTTTGAAAACTTTGCTAAAATCAAGAGCTAAAATTTTTTCGTCCTTGGGCCCGAAGAGGTTTGCCGGGGACTTACTTTGCAAACTGCACTAGGAAAACTCGAAATGAAAACCGCACAGGAACTGCGCCTCGGCAACGTCTTCATGGTCGGCAAGGACCCCATGGTCGTCGTCAAGTCCGAATACTCCAAGGGTGGCCGCGGCGCCTCCGTCGTCAAGATGAAGATGAAGAACCTTCTGACGAACGCCACGACGGAAACCGTCTTCCGTGCCGACGACAAGTTCGAAGACCTCATCCTTGAACGCAAGGAAGTCACGTACTCCTACTTCGCCGACCCGCACTACGTCTGGATGGACGAAGAATACAACCAGTACGAAGTCGACGCCGACGTCATGGCCGAAGCCCTCAAGTACCTCGAAGACGGCATGCCCGCCGAAGCCGTGTTCTACGAAGGCCGCGCCATCTCGATCGAACTCCCGACGATCCTCGTTCGCGAAATCACCTACACGGAACCCGCCGTCAAGGGCGACACCTCCGGTAAGGTCATGAAGCCCGCCAAGCTCGCCACCGGCTACGAACTCTCCGTTCCCGCCTTCGTCGAAACGGGCGACAAGATCGAAATCGACACCCGTACGGGCGAATACCGCAACCGCGTGAAGTAATTCACGGCGTCGTACCGACGCGTTGCGAAGTCCATCTCGGGACTTCCTCCGTACCGAGCCCGGCCGGGTCCAAGCCCTGCCGGGCTTCTTTCTTTTTGCGTTTCGCCCCTCTCCCGCTTTTCGGGCTTCTTGCCGATCGGAGATCAACCGAAAAAAACGTGCTTCCTTAAATTTCAACATCGAAGACCGTTTTACCGGCGTAGGCAAAACGGTCGAACTCCGGAAGGCGCTCATCGGCAGCCCTCAAGCCTTCATCCTCGACCGCTCGTGCCGGAAGGAAGCATGTTTCGCCCGCCGCCTTGAAGTTCGTTCAGCCCGAGAGCGATAAAATCGTGCGACGAGTACCCATGCTACCCACCGACTTCGCGCTAGAGTGTGGGAGGAAGTGTGGGAGGTAGAGAAAATTCGCTGAAAAATTCCATGGATATCAAGAAAGATAACGCGATGTACATGCGCATCGCGCACATTGCCGCCGAACGCAGCTACGCCCGACGTCTCAAGGTGGGTTGCGTCATCGTGAAGAACCACTCGATCATCTCGTTCGGCTGGAACGGCATGCCGACCGGGTACGACAACTGCTGCGAAATGGAAGTGAACGGCGAAACGGTGACGCGCCCCGAAGTGCAACACGCGGAGCTGAACGCCATCGCCAAGCTCGCCGAAAACGGCTACTCCTCAAAGGGAGCGTCGATCTTCATCACGCACAGCCCCTGCATCCACTGTGCTCTCCTCATTCAGAAGTGCGGCATCACCGAGGTCTTCTACCACGAGCTCTACCGAAGCGAGGACGGCCTCAACTTCCTGAAGCGTGCGGGAATCCGCGTCGAGCAGCTCTGACGCCCGTCCGCCCTTTGCGCTCGGGCGGACGACCGAATGCCGGATATGGAAACGGGGTGCTTTCGCACCCCGTTCGCTTTTCAGCCGCCCTCCTGCGGGCGGCTTTTCCCCGAGCCTCAGCCGAGGTGCTTGAGCACCACGGCCTCGAAGACCTTCACCCCGTTGATGAGGTACTTCGGGTCGAAGGTCATATTGGGCGCATGGAGCCCCGGCGTCGCCCCGACGCCGACCCCGAAGTACGCCGCCTTCATCGAGGGCTTCGCGAGCTTGTAGCAATGGAAGTCTTCGCCGCCGCCACCGCAATCCGCGGCCAGAGCGTCGTCACCGAGGACTTCGCGAATCGCATCGCCCACTTCCGCCTTGAAGTCTTCGTCGTAAACCGCGGCCGGGCACGTGATCAGGGTTTCGATCTCGGCTTCGGCCCCGTGGGCTTTCGCCGCGTACTCGACCGCGGCCTTGATCTTTTCCTGATACTCGTTCATGAGTTCGTTCGTCTGGGCGCGCACGTCGAAGGTGATGGTCGCGCGATCGGGAACGATGTTGGTACCGCCCGCATCGGCGTGGAACTGCGTCGCCTTCGCGGACCAGACGCCCGTCGGGTTGAGCCAGATCGCCTGCACGGCCGCAACGATGGCGCCCCCGGCGTCGATCGCGTTGACACCCAGATGGGGACGCGCCGCGTGGGCCCCGCGCCCCTTCACCGTCACGCGGAACGTGTAGGAAGCCGTGTGCCGCACGCCGGAGCAGACCTTCCCCGCGGGGAGGTCCTGAATCGGGCGGATGTGGGCGCCCAACACGTAGTCGACGTCATCGAGAATGCCCGCCGCGATGAGAGCCTTCGCACCGGCACACGTTTCTTCGGCAGGCTGAAGGACGAGCTTCAGCTTCCCGCGCTTCACCTTGCCGATGAGGCGGCTTGCAGCCGCAAGGAGCATCGCCGTATGGGCGTCGTGGCCGCAAGCGTGAATCGCGCAGCCCTTCCCGTCGATCACGAAGGGGAGCGCGTCCATGTCGGCGCGAAGCATGACGACGGGACCGGGCTCCGTCCCTTCGATCACGGCCGTCAGGCCGGTCGTGCCGCCCACGCCGCGCTCGACCTTAAGGCCGAGAGCTTCGAGTTTTTCCGCCGCGTACGCCGCCGTGCGCACTTCCTGCATGGCAAGTTCGGGCATCTCGTGAAGGTCGGCGCGCAACTCCGCCGGATCGTAAATCACGCTCATTGGGGTCCCCCTTTGGCAAAATAAGAAAAATAAGCATTCGTCGTACCACTTTTAAGCGTACGATAACCTTGGACGAAATATTATGCCTCCGAGCGAACGAAATCGCTTTGTCACGGTCGGCCGCGCGCCGCTCGCTTTCCCCGTTTTCCACCTTTCTCGAGAATCTCCCGACTCCCATGAAAGCCGACACCCCCGCCCCGACGGACGCCGACGCGAAGACCCGAAGCGCCCCCGCTCCCCGCTCCGACCGCATGACGCGGCTTGAAACGATTCCCGCCCTCAAAGAGGAAGCGGAAACGATTCGGCTGATGGCGCAGCTCTACTGCAAGGCTCATCATCCCGAAGGGCATTCGAGCCCGGACGGGCTCTGCCCCGACTGCCGCGCCTTTGTCGAATACGCCCGAAAGCGTCTCGCCTGTTGCCCCTACGGGGCCGACAAACCCGTCTGCGCCAAGTGCCGCATCCACTGCTACAAGCCCGCCGAGCGTGAAACGGCGCGTCAAATCATGCGGTGGGCGGGCCCGCGGCTCCTCTGGCGCCACCCGATTCTCACGCTCAAGCACCTCTTGAAGGAACGCCGCGAAGCGCCCGAAAAGCCCCGAAACCGTCGTGAAACGACGACCGCTGCGACCAACACCGCGTCGACGGCTTCCCCGAAGTTGCCTTCCGACACCGGCTCCCGCTGAAGAACCGTCCGAAAGATCGACCGTCCCGACCCGACACTGTTTTCCCTTTTCTTTCAACCCGGAAACACCCCGCATGCTGCTTCTCGTTTTCCCCGTTTTCGCCATGATCCTCATGGGCGCGCACCTGATGTTTCACGGCTTCGGGCTTCTCGCCTTCGTCGTCTTCGTGCCGATCGCGCTCCTCTTCGTTTCGCGCCCCTTCGTCGCGTACCTCTCCTCGGCCCTGCTCGCTCTTTTTGCCCTGGAGTGGGTGCGTGCCGGGGTCGTTCTCGTCATGAACCGCATCGATGCGGGGCGCCCCTGGATGCTTGCGGGTGCGATTCTCGGCGCGTGTGCCGTCTTCACGCTCCTTTCCGCGGCGGTCTTCGCCTCGCAGCGGTTGCGTCGCCGCTACGGGCTTCTCGCGAAGGACTCGAAAGACGAAAAGACTTTCGCCTGAGCTCCCTTGAGCTCCGACAAGACTCCTGCGTGATCGTACCTGTTGCATTTTTGCAACAGGTCTTTTTTTCGTCCCTCAATCGCTGTGTTCGACGCGTGCCGTGTTTTTCGGGCAATGCCGGGCATCACGCTCAACGTCGTGTTTCTTCACGATTTTCCGCTCGACACGACGCCTTTTCGGGTGCAGGATGACGGAGTCGGGCGCGTCGCTCGGGGTCGGAACGGGACGTTTCCTCCGGGAGAACTTTTCGCGAAAATTTGACAAACGGCCGGAACGTCTCTAACATGCCGTCAATTTAGCCGCGAAAACGTGCCCCCACGTTCGCGGCCTTTTCTTGACCGTAGTTTTCTTCTCTTCCCCTTGAAGGAGATTTCTTAATGTCCACGAATGAAACCGCCTTGACGATTCGCGACATGATTGAACCGGCGATCATGGCCGCCGGCGGCTGGGTGAACACCCACGCTCATGCCGACCGCGCCTACACGCTTTCGCCCGACGTGCTCGAAATGCGCCGCACCTGCACGTTGCAGCAGAAGTGGGACGCGCTTGACCGCCTCAAGCGCGAATCGACGGAAGAAATCTTCTACCGCCGTTTCTGCCTCTTCTTTGAAAACCAGATCAAGCAGGGCGTCACCGCGCTCGCCACGTTCGTCGACATCGACCCGCAGTCCGAAGACCGCGCGATCAAGGCCGGCATCCGCGCCCGCGAACACTACAAGGACCAGCTCACGGTCAAGTTCGCGAACCAGACCCTCAAGGGCGTGATTCATCCCGAAGCGCGCAAGTGGTTCGACATCGGCGCCGAAATGGTCGACATCATCGGCGCGCTTCCGAAGCGCGACGAACGCGACTACGGCAAGGGCGACGAAGCGTTCGACATCATTCTCGAAACCGCGAAGCGCTACAACAAGATGGTCCACGTCCACGTCGACCAGTTCAACGAATCGCTCGAATACGAAACCGAACAGCTCTGCGACAAGACGATTCAGCACGGCATGCAGGGCCGCGTCGTCGCCATTCACGGGATTTCGATCGCCGCGCACTCGAAGAAGTACCGCGAACGTCTCTACGCCCGCATGAAGGAAGCCGACGTCATGATGATCGCCTGCCCGACCGCCTGGATCGACACGCCGCGCTCCGAACAGATCGGCCCGATGCACAACTCCATGACCCCGGTCGACGAACTCGTCCCGGCCGGCATCACCGTCGCGCTCGGTACCGACAACGTCTGCGACGCCATGGTGCCCTGGAACGCGGGCGACATGTGGCATGAAATGACCACGCTCGCCACGGGCTGCCGCTTCGACTACTTCGACGAACTCGTCAAGATCGCCACCGTCAACGGCCGCAAGGCGATCGGCATCGACTAATTAGGATAGGTTGAGAGTAAGAATCATGTTCAAGTCCCATATTGCCGAAGACATCCTCGCCGAACATCTCGTCTCCCACGGCGCGGTTTCGTTCCTCACGGACGCCCCGATGCGTCTCAAGTCGGGCCTCATCACCCCGATCTACGTCGACAACCGTACGCTCACGGCCTTCCCGGACGCCTGGCGCGACATCATCGAAACGATGGCTTCGCGCGTGGCCGAACTCAACCTCGAATTCGACGTCGTCGCCGGCGTCGAAGGCGCGGGCGTTTCGCACGCGGCCGCCCTGGCCTACCGTCTCTCGAAGCCCTCGATCTTCGTTCGTCAGACGGCGAAGACCTACGGCAACCACAGCCGCGTCGAAGGCGCCTCGGTGAAGGGCAAGCGCGTCCTCATCATCGAAGACCACATCTCGACGGGTCTTTCGCTTCTCTCCGCCGTCGAAGCCCTCAAGGCCGAAGGCGCCGAAGTGACGGACTGCCTCGCGATCACCTCCTTCGGCATCGACGAAACGACGAAGCTCTTCACGAAGGAAAACGTCGTCTGCCACGAAATGCTCGACTTTGCGAAGGTCCTTGACAAGGCCGTCGAAATGGGCAAGCTCACGGTCGAAGAAAAGTCGATCCTCGGCGACTGGCTCCAGAATCCCTGGACCTGGGCCGCTCGTCACGCCATCACCCCGACGGGCAGCGAAAACTAACACCGCCGCGTCGGTTCGGCGTCGCACCCCGTCGATACTCCGACGGGGCGCGCGCCGCGAAGGCCCCGCGTTCGTGCGCGGAGCCTTTTTTCGTTTTTCGTTTTTCTCTTTTTTTGTTTGACCCCGACCGGCGCTTTCGGGCCGGTCCCGTTTCCTCCCAAGGAATATGTCCTCCAAACCGAAGCAGAAGCTCACCTTCCTCGAACTCACGATGGCGACGATCCTCAACATGGTCGGATCCTCCATCATCCTCATGCCCACGAAGCTCGCCGAAGTCGGTACGATGTCGATCTTCGCCTGGGCGATCACCATCCTCGGGTCGACGGCGGTCGCCTACGCGCTCGCGCGCTGCGGGATGCTTTCCCGAAACCGCGCGGGGCTCGGGGGCTATGCCGAATACGCCTTCGGGAAGTCGGGAAGTTACCTCGCGAACTTCACCTACGGCTTGTCGCTTGTGATCGCCAACCTCTCGATCGCCGTTTCGGTCGTGGGTTACGGCGTCATGATTTTCGAAGCGACGCTCACGCCTCTGGAAATCGGGCTTGCCACCATCGTTCTGATTTGGCTTACGACCGTCATCAACTTCCCGGGCGTACGCATGACGGGCGTGGTGAGCCACGTCTTTGCCTGGGCGCTTCTCATTCCGATTCTCTTTTTGTGCGTGGCGGGCTGGTTCTGGTTCTCGCCCGAGCGGTTCGTCGCGGCCTGGAACCCCCACAACATGACGCTTTTCGACGGGATTTCGGCGTCTCTGAGCATGACGCTCTGGGGCTTCCTCGGGCTTGAATCCGCGTGCGCCAACGCCGACGCGGTCGAAGACCCCGAAAAGAACGTACCGCGCGCCGTGCTCTGTGCGACGGCGGGCGTGGCGGTGATTTACCTGCTTTCGAACAACGTGGCGGCCGGTATCGTCGACAACGCGACCTTGGCCGCTTCGACCGCCCCCTTCGGGCTCGTCTTCGCGACGATGTTCACGCCCTTCGTGGGCAAGGTCGTCATGGGCGTGATGGCCTTGGCGGAAGCGGCCGCGCTCATGAGCTGGCAGTTCACGCTTGCGGAAGTCTTCCGCGGGTCGGCGGCCGAAGGGTACTTTCCGAAGATCTTCGCACGCCTCAACAAACATCGCGTGCCCGTGGCGGGGATGCTCATCATCGTGGCGACGCAAACGCTTCTCGCGCTTCTCACCGTCAACCCCCGACTCGAAGAGCAGTTCTTCATTCTCGTCGACCTCGCGGTGGTGACGAACCTCGTTCCTTACCTCCTCGCCTTGGCGGCTCTCAACGTGATGGTTCAGCGCGAGGCTCTCCCCGCCCGGGACGCAAAACTCACCGTGCGTCTTGCGGCCGTGGGGTCGGTCTACTCGCTCTACGCCCTCTACGCCTGCGGACCGACCGCCATGCTCTGGGGGTCCCTGGCTACCTTCCTCGGCATGTGGCTCTACGGCTACGCGGGCCGAGAATTGGAACGCCGATCCGCTGCGGGTCATCCGTTCTCGGGTTCCTCCGACAAACGCTCGGAGTAATCCCGCTTTCAAGACTCGGGCCCTTCGAACTTTCTGAGCAAATCGTCGCTCTCTTCCTTCTTTCAAGGGAGAACGAAAGAAGGCGCCGAGAGTCCGACGCAAAGTCCGAAAAAGGCGGCGCGATTCGCATCGCGCCGCCTTTTCTTTCGCACCCGAGGCCGAATCGTCCCGCAGACTCTCCGTCGAATCGTTTGCCGAAACGGCCTCAACTCCCGTTTTTCTCGTATGTTCGGCGGGAATCGCCTGCGCTAAACTAAAGAAGTTTTTGTTTTGCGACATGCAACGCGTTTCGATTTTTCCATGAAATACCTCATCGTCGACGACCACGCCCTCATTACGAGCGCTCTTTCCATGATGCTTATCGACCGCGATCCCGCCGCCGCGGTGCTCACGGCCGAAACCGCCGAAGGGGCGATCGATCTCGTGCGGCGCGAAGGCGACACGGCGGACCTGTTGATTCTCGACCTCTCGATGCCCGGCGTTACCGGGACCGAGCTCATGGAAGAGATCGTTCGGATTCAGCCGATGTTGAAGATCCTCGTCGTCTCGGGGCTTGTCGACCAACAGAGCATCATGCGCGTGTTGCAGCTCGGTGCGGCGGGGTTCGTGCCGAAGAGTCTCGACACCGAAATGCTCGCAAACGCCATCGACTTCGTTCTCAAAGGCGGAGTTTTCATTCCCTCGAAGTTGCTCGCGGAATCGCAACGCCTGGGCTTTTTCAACCGCACGGCCGCGAGCCTCAAGCGCGAATCCGAAGAGCCCGTGCACCTCACGGAACGCCAGAAAGACGTCCTCATGCTCCTTGCTCAGGGCGCCCCCATCAAACGCATCTGCCGCGAGCTCGACCTCTCGGAGGGCACCGTCAAAACGCACGTTGCGGCGATTTACCGTGCCTTCGGCGCCTCGAACCGCACGGAAGCGCTCCTTGCGGCCCGACGCGCGGGGTTCGACATCGAGCTTTGAGGCCTGCGACGCCTCCGACGTTTTCCCGGGTTCATTCCTTCGAAGTCCGAGAAAATCCGGGGAAAAAAAATCAAAAAAGCCCGGTCGGCTTGTTCGACCGGGCTTTTCTTCTTCGCGTCGAAAGGGCTTTCTCGGAAGGCGTCCTCAGAGCACGCGTGCGAGGAACGTGCGCGTACGCTCTTCCTTCGGGTTCGCGAGCACCTCGTCGGGATGACCCTCTTCGACGATGCGGCCCCCGTCCATGAAGACCACGCGGTCGGCAACCTCGCGCGCGAAGCCGATTTCGTGCGTGACGACGATCATCGTCATGCCGGATTCCGCGAGGTTTTTCATCACCGCCAACACCTCGCCCACGAGTTCGGGGTCCAGGGCCGACGTGGGTTCGTCAAAGAGCATCACCTTCGGATCCATCGCGAGCGCCCGCGCGATCGCCACGCGTTGCTGCTGCCCGCCCGAGAGGCTTGCGGGGTAAGCGTCCGCTTTCGCGGAGAGCCCCACTTTCTCAAGAAGTTGCAGGGCGCGCGCCTTCACATCGGATTTCGAGCGACCGAGCACGATTTCCTGGGCGAGCATGACGTTTTCGAGCACCGTCTTGTGAGGCCACAGGTTGAAGCGCTGGAAAACCATCCCGAGGTGTTCGCGCAGTACGTTGAGGTTCGTCTTCGGGTCCGTAACCGAAACGCCGTTCACGACGATTTCGCCCGAGGTGACGGTTTCAAGCGCGTTGATGCAGCGAAGCATCGTGCTTTTCCCGGAGCCCGAGGGACCGAGCACCACGACCTTTTCGCCCGGTCGGACGACGAAGTCGATGTGTTCGAGCACGGTATGTTCGCCGAACACTTTCTTGAGCCCTCGGATTTCGACGATCGGTCGGATGTCGGCGGCAGGAGTCGTTGTCATTCTTCAAATCCTCACTTCAAACCTTCGTCGCCCTTGCCGAGGTGCGCTTCGAGTCGGCGGATGCCGTAAGCCAAAAGGAGCGTCATCACCCAGTAGACGCAGGAAATCGTAATGTAGGGTTCCCAGTAGCGGGCCGAGGCGCCCGCGACGGTACGGGCTGCGTAGGCGAGTTCCGCAAGGCCGATCGCCGAAACGAGCGAGGAGTCCTTCAGAATCGCGATCGCGTTGTTGCCGAGCGCCGGCAGCATCCGACGGAAGGCCTGCGGGAGGATGATGTGACGCATCGCCTGACCGTAACTCATCCCGAGACTGCGCGCGCTTTCCATCTGACCTTTGTCGAGGGACTGAATCCCCGCACGGAAGACTTCCGACATGTAGGCGCCCGCATTGAGCGTGATAGCGCACACCCCGGCGAGCACCGCCCCGTACTGGCTGCGGATGTCGCGCGCGAGCGCCCCGTCGATCAGCAACCCGTCGACGGGATGAATGAAGAGCGGGAGCACCGCAAAGTGCATGAGAAAGATCTGCACGAAAAGCGGCGTGCCGCGGAAAAAGCTCACGTAGACCGCGATCGGCCAGCGTACGCCGTAGTGGAGCATCGCGTTGGCGGCGGCCGTACGCGCGGAGGCGAGGCGCCCCATGCCGAGGAGCGTCCCGAGAATGAGACCGAGGAGCACGCAGACGATCGTGATCTTCACGGTCATCCAGGCGCCGTTCAAAAAGAGCGGCCAGTATTCGACGATGACGTCGGAGCGAAATCCGAACATGACTTTGTGACTTGGTGGGGTTGAAGGGAAAGATCCGAGAGAGCGGCGACTCGGGCGGTTCGACGGGCTTCGTCGACCTGCGACGAACAACCGAGCACTGAAATATCCGAAAGGGCGTCCGCCCGAGCGGAACGCCCTTTTCACCCTCAGACCCCGATGCCTTTGGAAGTATCGGGGTCAATTCCCGGGAAAAGCGCGAAGCCGTCCCCGGGAAACGTCGGGAATTACGGAAGCTTCGGCGCGTCCGTGCCGAACCACTTCTTATAGACCTCGTTGTAGGCGCCCGAGGCGATGGCGGCTTCGAGGCCCTTGTTCACGGCGTCGAGCACTTCCTTGTTGCCCTTGGCGATGCCGATGCCGAAATACTGTTCTTCAAAGCCCGGGTCGCGGCACTGGTTGAACTGCTTTTCGGGGTTCTGCATCGCGTAGTACTGCAGAACGCCCACGTCGCCGATCATGGCGTCGACGCCGCCGTTGTTGAGTTCTTCAAGCGCGAGAGGCGTGTTGTCGAAGCGGCGGATGTTGGGAGACGACTTCCCGAAGGCGTTCGAGGCGGCGATGTCGCCCGCGGAGGCGTTCACGACCGCGATCAGCTTCCCTTCGAGTTCCTTCAAGGACTTGATCTCCAGGTTCTTGTTCGTCAGGATCAGCTGATGGGCGAGGAAGTAGGGACGGGCGAAATCGACGACTTCCTTGCGCTTCTCGGTAATCGTGATCCCCGACATGATGATGTCGCGGTCGCCGTTGTTGAGCGCGGCGAAGATGCCGTCCCAGGGCGTGTTGACGAACTTCACTTCAAAGCCGCCGGCCTTGGCGATTTCCTTCATCAGGTCGACGTCGAAGCCGACGAGTTCCTTGTTGGGGGTTTCGTATTCGAAGGGACGGTAGGTCGCTCCGGTGCCGACCACGTATTCGGCGGCCTGAGCAAAGGTCGAGGCGAAAGCACCCGCCACGATGGCGGCGGCGAGAAGAGACTTGAGCTTCATGGAATGGCTCCAAGGCGATGAGGGATACGAAAAATAGAGGGCTCGGCGGGCTTTCCCGGAAAAGAAAGGGAAAAGGAAAGGCGCCTTTTCGCCGCCGGGTTCGTGGCATTCTCCGACGGCAACTTCCCCGAGGTCAAATCAAGAAACGCTTTTCTTTGTCAAAAGCCGTCCCCGTTACGGGAAAAGCCTGATTTTCTTGAAAATTGTCGACAAAAGCGCCCTGTTTATCGCCAGATCCGCGGAGACGAAAACGCCCCCGTCCAAGAACGACCTCGGGTTTTCACGCGTAGCGATCGGTTGAGCGAGCTCCTAGAATCCTCGCATCCTGTTTATGGGGCTTTTTCCCCGATTTTCAACCTTCACCCACGAAAAGGACTTTCCCGATGCTCGGAATCCTTATTACGCTCGCGGTCGTGGCGGTCGTCGCCTACTGCGTGCTCAAGAACTACTATCCGCCGATCGTTCTCCTCCTTGCGGGCTTCGTAATGCTCGTCTGTGCGGCGGCGACGGGCACGATGCCCGTGGCCGCCGACAAGTCGACGAACTTCTTCGGGTTCGACCTCGGCGAAGCATTCACCGCGCTCATGCGCTCGCGCCTTCCGGGGCTCGGTCTCAACATCATGCTGATCGCGGGCTTCTCCGTCTACATGGACCGCATCGGCGCCTCGAAGGCGCTCGTGAAGCTCTGCGTCAAGCCCCTGCAGGCGATTCGCTCGCCCTACGTGCTTCTCGCCGTCACGTACGTGGTCGGCCAGTTCATGGCCCTTTTCATCAATTCCGCGGTCGGGCTCGGGCTTTTGCTCATGGCCTCCGTCTATCCGCTCCTCGTTGCGCTTGGCGTTTCCCGCGCCTCCGCCGCGGCCGTGATCGGTTCGACCTGCTGTCTCGACCTCGGCCCCGCCTCGTCGAACGCGATGCGTGCGGCCGACCTGATGCAGGTGGACGTCGTCACGTACTTCGTCACGAGCCAGATTCCCGTGGCCCTCTGCGTCATCGCATCGGTTGCAATCGGACACTTCTTCGTGCAGCGCTGGTTCGACCGTCGCGACGCCATGAAGCTCGCGAACGGTCCCGTCGAAGAAAAGCAGGACATCACTAAGGCCTTCGAAGGTGCGGGCCCCGCCCATTACGCGATCCTGCCGATGCTGCCGCTCTTCCTTCTCATCGTCTTCTCTCCGATGGTCTACGCCGACGTGAAGCTTTCGCTTCAGACGGGCATCATCGTGTCGATTCTCATCGCCTTCTTCGTCGACCTCCTCACGAAGCGCTCCTTCAAGGACTGCTGCGCGTCGACCCAGGCCGTCTTCGAAGGTATGGGCAAGGTCTTCACCTCGACCGTGGGTCTCATCTGCTGCGCGGAACTCTTCGCGCTCGGCATGAACAAGTTGGGCGGCGTCACCGCCCTCATTCAGGCGGCCGCTTCCATGGAATCCGCGGGCGTCTGGGTGATGCTTCTCGTGATGCTTGCGATCATGGTGGTCGCGACCGTCGTGACGGGGTCGGGGAACGCCGCCTTCTTCGCCTTCTCGCCCCTTCTTCCCGAAGCCGCCGCGAGCGTCGGGATCAGCACCGCGGTGCTTGCCGTGCCCGTGCAGCTCTCGGCGGGCATCGCCCGTACGATGTGCCCGATCGCAGGCGTCATCATCGCCGTGGCGGGTATTGCAGGGCTCACGCCCTTTGACATCGTGCGCCGCACGGTGCCCGTGATGCTTCTGGCACTCACCGTGAACGTGATCGCCTCGGCCGCGCTCCTCTGATACACAAGCGAACACCGCGGCACTTTACCGAGCGCCGCGGCAGGCCTTTCGCGCACCTTTCTTCGCATTCGATTTTTCAGCCACTTTCGGAGAATTCGACATGGCTCTTCTCATTAAAAACGCCCGCGTTTTCGCCCCGAACGATCTCGGTCGTCAGAACGTCCTCATGGTCGGCGAGCAGATCGCAGCGATCGGTCCCGATCTGACGTGCGACCTTCCCGATCTTGAAACGATCGACGCCTCGGGTCGTATTCTGACACCGGGCTTTTTCGATCAGCACATCCACGTGACGGGGGGCGGCGGCGAAGGCGGTCCCGCGACCCGCACGCCCGAACTCGTACTCTCCGAACTCATCCGCTCGGGTACGACGAGCGTTGTGGGCGTTTCGGGCACGGACTTCACCACCCGCTCCATCCCGAACCTTCTTGCGAAGGTCCGCGCCCTCAAAACCGAAGGCGTCTCGGCTTGGATGTACACGTCGAATTATCGCTATCCCGCGACGACCCTCACGGACTCGGTCGCGAACGACCTCTTCTTCGTTCCGGAAGTGCTCGGTGTCAAGATCGCACTCGGCGACCACCGCAGCTCCTTCCCCACGACCCAGCAGGTGCTCGCGCTCCTCGCCGACATCCGCGTCGGCGGCATGATCGCGGGCAAGACCGGGTTCCTCCACATTCACCTCGGGAACATCCCGGGCGCCTTTGCGATGTTCGATGAAATCATCGCGCGCGGGTTCCCCGTTCGTCATATCCGCCCGACCCACTGCGGCCGCATCCGTCATGTCTTCGACGCCGCGGTCGAGTTTGCCCTCAAGGGCGGTCACATCGACATCACGACGGGTGCTTCGTGCTGTTTCGACAATGCTTCGCTCGCCGTTCTCGCGGCCCTCGAAGCCGGGGTCGACCCGAAGCTCATCACGCTTTCCACCGACGGTCACGGGTCCGTGCCGCGCTTTAACGAAAAGGGCGAAATGGCGGGCCTCGGCGTGGGCGGCGTAGAAGGCAACCTCCTCGCCTTCAAGCGTCTCGTCGGAGACTACGGCATGTCGATCGAAAAGGCGTTGCCCTTTGTCACGTCGAACGTCGCTTCGGCGCTCGGCCTTGCGGACCAAGGCGTCGTCGCGAAGGGCGCCTGCGGCAACGCCTGCCTCTTTACGGAAGACTTCAGGCTCACCGACGTCGTCGCCCGCGGCCGCGTCATGATGCGCGAAGGCGAAGTTGTCGTGAAGGGGACGTTCGAGGAATAATCGGACACGTCGAAGCGTTGACTTTGCTTTGACCGTACCATGAACGCGAAGGGCGTCGATCACGAGAATCGGCGCCCTTCTTTTTCGCTTTTCTGCTTTATCGGACGCATCGCTTTTCCGGATTCGAGCTCCCGAGCCTTCACCCGATCAGCCCGTCAAGCCCGCAATCGTCGTCCCCGCAACGATGAGGGCGATCAACAGAAAAACCGTACCGCTTGCGCGGTACATGAGCAGCGGGCCGCGGCCCCGCAGGAGAAAGTCGCGCGCCCGACCCGCGAGAAGCGCGTAGCCCACCATGCAGACGAAGACGAGGAGCGCGTAAGTGGACGTAAGGAGCACCGCCTGCGGCACGTAGGGGAGCTTCGCGTCGACGAACTGCGGCAACACCGAAACCGCGAAGACAACGGGCTGGGGATTCGTGAGTTGCAGGACAACGCACTTCCAAAAGAGCGAAAAGCGCGTTTCGGCGGGTTCCCGGGCCTCTCGGGCTTTGTCGGGATCGATCACCGCGGGGGCCTTGCGCCGCAATGTTTTGAACCCGAGCCACACGAGAAAGCCCGCACCCGCGAGCTTCACGGCGGCAAAAAGCAGGGGGCTTGTCGCCAACACCACCCCGACCCCCGACATCGCGACCGCAAAGAGGATCGCAATGCCGACCGCCGTCCCGGCACAACCCCAGAGCGTACGACGCCAGCCCCAGGCGGCTGCGAACGTGACGATCATGACGACGCCGAGCCCGGGCGTGAGAATGTTCGCGAGGCTCGTGACGAGAAAAAGCGTGAAAAGATGGGACACGGGGCGACTCCTTGCAGGGAAAGTGAGGGGTTGAGCATTGCTCGCGCGGCGGGACGGATCAAGGCTTTTTTTATGCGTCGCAGGAATTCGGCATCCGCCCGGTCGCGTCACTCATCGGTCACTCATTATCGTCCCGGTCGCTTTGCTCGCGGCTCTCGCGGCGCGCGGCCTCGTCGTAAGCGTCCGCCACCATCGCAAGCCATCGCAACACCGTAAAAGGCTCCCCGTCGTTGTAGTGCGCCTCCACCGCTTCGCGGGCGCGGCGCAACTCCTTCGCTTCCGGGAAAAGTTTCGCTTCGAGCACGAACTCTTTGAGCCACGGGAGATGCTTCTTTTCGTCGAACGGCACCTCACCCCCCTCAAGCGCGAGCGGTCGGTGGAGCTCTTCGAGCAGCCCGCGCATCGCGTCGAGCGCTTCGTCGGTGAGCGCCGGAACCTTGGCGCCGAGTCCCCGATCGAGAAGCTCGAGCCACAAAGGAAGGCGCGAACGCAGCGCCGCTTCTTCGTCGGGCGGCAAAGCTTCCAGGCGCGCGGTACCGAGCATCATGCGGATGCGGGCGGCTTCTTCGAGGGCGAATTCGTCGGCAAAGGACGTCGTGTCGGAAAACATGGGAGTGAATATCTTCGGTTCGTGGAAAACGGGAAAAGAGCACAAGCGCGCAAAGCGTCGCCCGATGTCGGAGTTACGACTGCAGGTTGCTCGAAGGCGTCGGAGCACTTGCGGCGGGCTCGTGCGTTTCGGCCGCATCGGTCGGAACGTTCGAATCCGTCGAGGCAGCCGAAACCGCATTCAACGCGTCGACGATCGCCTCGACCGAGGCGGGTTTTTGAAGGATCCGCGGGAGCGTCGCGGGCATCGTTTCGCCGGGCTCGGGTCGCTCGAAGCGCGCTTCGATCAAGTCGCGCGCCACGGCCGTGAGCACCACCGCCGGAAGGCGCGAGCCTCTGAGTTTCTCGATCCGCCCCGCGATGTCGAGTCCCGTCGGGCGGTCGTCGCCGAGGTTGTAGTCCGTGAGCAGCCGCAGGTTCTCGACGGACGCCAATTTCCGGCACGCATCCTCGTCGGGAAGTTCGTAAGCAAGCACCTCGGCCCCCAAACTCTCCAGGGTCGAACCGAGCGCTTCGCGCACGAAGGCGTTGTCTTCTACGAGCGCGATTTTGCCCGACAAGCGCCCGAGCGCCGACGCCCGAACGGCCTTCGGCGAACAGAGCCGCACCTGTTCGGCTTCGCTCACTTCAAGGCACAGACGAAAGACGCTCCCGCGCCCGAGGTGCGAGCCCACGGAAAGACCGATGCCGAGCTCGCGGCAGATCCCCTTTACGATCGAGAGCCCGAGACCGAAGCCCGTCCCGGGGCGGGCCTTCCCGGCCGAGCCGCGGTAGAAGGTGTCGAAAATGCGCGCTTTGTCTTCGCGCGAGAGTCCCGGACCCGCATCGTAGACCCCGATTTCGACTCGGCTCGCACCGCGACGACGCAGTGCCAAAACCACCTCCGCATTGGGGCGCGTTTCATCCGTATAACGAATGGCGTTCGAGACGAGGTTCCGCAACGCCCGGCGCAAAAGCTGCGGGTCCGTCGCAACCGTTACGGGAATCGGGCGAATGCGGAAACGGATCCCCTTTTCGCGCGCGACGGGACCGAATTCCTGCTCGAATTCTTCGAGCAGCGCCGTGAGGTCCACCTGCTCGACGTGGAGTTCCAGTTTCCCGAATTCCATGCGCGTCACTTCGAGCACCTGTTCGACGAGCGTCGAAATCGAGTTCGAAGTGCTCGTCAGATGCGCGATGACGGGGGCCGTTTCGGGCGTCGCGCGGCGCTTCAGAATGTCGAGACAGATCCCCATCGCCTGGAGGGGCTGACGCAAATCGTGGTTTGCGGCCGCGAAAAACCGCGCGCGTTGCTCGCTCACCGCTTCGGTGGCTCGGCGGGCGCTTTCGGCGCGGTTGATTTCGGTTTTGAGGCGCTCGACGAGCCGTCGGTTTTCGGCATCGGTGAGGATCGCCGAGAGCACCATCTCGTTCAATTTCCGACCCGAATAGAGAATGAACCCCGTCACGGCAAGAATGACGAGCGCCATGGCGGTTTGGCTGACGCCGTACTGCGCCGCGACGGAAATCGTGAGGGGCGTGAGCGACAAGAGCGTGAAGGCCGTAAGGGACGGCATCCAGCACGAATACACGGGCCAACTCGCGAACGTCACCGCCACGATCACGGCCACGGTCACGACCTGCTCGATCCCTTCGACGGGCACGATGAAGGCCGCGCCCGCCACGCCCCAGATGACGCCCGCCGAGACCGCAAGCACCATCCAGCGTCGAATCCACACCCGCACGCGTGCGACGCGATCCCGATCGCGCCAGAAAAGCCGCACGAAATGAAGCGAAAAATAAAAGTGCGCGAGGCCGAACACGCACCAGACGGTAAGAAAGACGGCGTTCACGTCGCTTTGTTGAAACATCACCGCAAAAGCGATGATCCCCGCGAACTGCGCCGCAAGCGCCACGGGGTGGAGCTTCAGCGAAGCAAGAATGAGCTTCACGAGGGTGCGCGCCGTAATGGGACGCGCGGCGGGCGCGAGGAAGAAGGCCTTCAGAAACTGCTTGGTTTTCCGGCGCCTGCTCGTGCGTCGCTCGGGCAAGACGTCGGTTTTGTCGTCGTACATGATCGCGGATCGGGAAAAACTGCGGGGGCGCGGGTTGCGTCGGTTGCCGAGCGCCCCGCGTCGGGAAAAGGACAAGGTACAGGAATTGCGCCGGAGCGGCAACGGCCGGGGCGCTCGCACGACCATCCGAAGCCCGGATGGTATCGCGATCGTCCCGGAAAGAGGCGACCGACGCCGCGGCGCCTCGTCAAATTCGTCCGGGAACCTCCGGAGCCCGCAACAGCGCCCGACGTTCGCCCGCTTCCCGCGCTTCGTTTTTTTCTTCGGCCTCAAGCTCCAACCGCACGCGACACCCCACGGGGAGCGCGTGTTTGTCGGGGCCGTGTCCCATCGGAAAGCCCGTCAGCACGGGCGGCATCGTCGGATCCGACGTAATGAAGTCGAGCGCGTCCGAAAGCCGGAAGTCCCCGGGGAAGGCTACGGCGCGATCTGCCCCGGTGATGCTTCCGAAAAGTATCGCGCGCTGCGTCTCCAAAATCCCCGCGTCCCGGAGCGTCAGAAGCATCCGTTCGATCCGATAGGCGCTCTCGCCCACTTCTTCGAGAAAAAGGATCCCGCCGCGAAAGGCTTCGGGGTCGAGCCACGGCGTACCGACGAGCGCCGTCGTCATGGCGAGATTCCCGCCCCAGAGGAGCCCCTCAAGAGCGGTGCGCTCGGCGGACACCCGACTTTTGCCCGAGATACGGGCCGAAAATCCGACCTCGAATTCTTTCCCTTTTTCCCTCCCTTCAAGCGTTGCCGTCGCTTTCAGGAACCCCTCGACCGTGAGGACGCTCGGTCGATCGAAGGACGAGAACGTGGGTCCGTGCCAGGACGGACGGTGCGTCTTCGTATAGAGCGCGATTTGAAGAGCCGTCGCATCCGAATACCCCATGAAGGGGGCCCGACTCCGTTCGAGCACCTTCCAGTCGATTTCGCGCAGTAGACGCGAAGCGCCGTACCCGCCGCGAAGCGCGAGGACGAGGTCCGTGTCGGCGTCGGTCATCGCTTCCGTGAAGTCGCGAAGACGCGCCTCGTCCGTCCCCGCAAAGCGCGCGACGTTCCCCCGGGTCGCCTCGGGAAGACGAACGTCCCCGTCGGGGAGGAGCTCCTTGAGGTTTGCCAGACACGTCGCGCGACGCCCCTCGTCGATCGAGCCGTCCGCGCGGATCATCTGACGCGAAGGGGCCGTGACGCGAATGCGCGGGAAAGCGCGGGAGCTTTCCTTCAGGGAATTCAAGGGAGCTCCGCTCATCGGTCGGCTCCCTCGGCGTCGGGGCTTCGAGCGGCCGGAGAAGAACGGAAGCAACGGGACCGGTCCGCGGGATCTCCCGACGACGCCGCACGCTTTTCGCTTCTGCGCGCTTCGAAAAAGACCTTCAGCATCCGCTCCGACTCGGCTTTCAACACCCCCGTCGTCACCCACGGTCGGTGGTTTACACCGGGGACGTCAAAAAGCGAAAAGGCTCCGCCCGCAGCGCCCTTTTTCGGGTCGTCCGCGCCGAAAACGAGCCGTTCGAGGCGCGCTTCCGCAATCGCCCCCGCACACATCGGGCAGGGTTCGAGCGTAACGTACAGCGACAACCCCTCGAGGCGGTGGTTTTCAAGCAGCCGCGCACCTTCACGCAGCACGAGCACTTCGGCGTGCGCGGTCGGATCCCGATCGCGGATCGTGCGGTTGCCGCTTCGCGCAACCACGCGCCCCTCCTTGACGAGCACGGCTCCGACGGGCACTTCGCCCGCTTGTGCCGCTTTTTCCGCCTCCTCGAGCGCCTCCCGCATGAAGCGAACGTCCGCTTCCGGATCGATTGCAGGCGCCCCCGAATTCACGGTTCGGTTCTTTTCCCGAAGCGCTTCGATCCGACGCGCGCGACGCTCGGCGAGGATCGTGCGGGCGCTTTCCAATTCGTCGAGAAGGCGCGAGGCGGTCACGCCCGGCATCGGTTCGAGAAGCGACCGGTAAAGTCCGGGAGCGTCGCCTGCGGGGTTCGAGCGCTCCGCAAGCGAAAACCGCTCGAAAAGCGCACGGACGTCGCTCGGGGTCGCCTTCAACCAGTCGCCCGCTTCCGCCAAAAAGCGCGCGGTCGCGCGCTCGACCTCGGCGTCGGAAAGAAGGTCGCCCTCCGGTTTTGCCGGCCAGAAAAGAAGCGCCGCCCCCGCCACACACTTCAAATCGGCAAGCGTCGGGTCGTTTTTCTCGATCGAAGCGAGCGTACTCCCCCGACGAATCGAGAGGGCGACGAAGCGTTCGATGTCGCCGAGCGTATAGTCGCGGACAACGTAGGCATACATGGAAGATGAGTCTCCGTGGAAAAAGCGCGGGGTTCCTCGAGCGGATGCGTTTACGGCGTCGGACATCTCGGCAACCCTATTTTTGCTCCGCTCGCGGCGTTCGCATCCGTCGCAACCGTCACGCTACAATATCAGCCCTTGAAAACACTTTTCTGCGGGGAATACCATGCGCCGCTCTTTTCTCTCGGTCGTTTTCGCCGGCCTCTTTTCGGCACTCATTCTACCCGCAGCCCACGCCTCGCCTCAGAGCGACGCCCTGGCCGAGTGCCTCGACGCCAACATGACGGCCGACGACCAAAAGGTGCTCGTTCAGTGGGCATACGTGGCGCTCGGCAAAACCTCGGCCGCACGCGCCGTTCAGGCGATCCCCGCCGAGAAGACGAAGGCGGTGGAATCGGCCGCGCAGCGCACGCTCTCGACCCTCGTACTCCGGAAGTGCTCGAAACCCGCGCTCGCGCTCCTTGTGAAAGACCCGAAAACGGGCCTTCAGGACACGTTGCAAAGTCTCGCCTCACGCCTCATCCAAGAGGAGCTCAAGCGGCGCACTTCGCCCGTTCTGCCGATTACGATCACGGATCTCCTGAAACCCCGCAGCTGATTTTTTTCGTACCGGCTCTCGGTCCATGCCCGTCGGAAATGCCGTTGCGGCGAAATCCGCGAGGGGACCTCACGGCGCCTTGACGGCGGGACGCCCCGGGAAATCAAAGTCGTCGCGCGGCTCGGGCTCCCCGATCTCTCCGACACCGTGCCCGCATTCCGTACGTCGTCCTCGGACGTCGACCGAGACCGAACCGGCTCGAACGAGCTCGACAGGCAACGCAAAGGTCCCCGGAATCGGAGCCCTCGACTTTGAAACGACCTTGCGGGCGTCCGTCGCCCGCGCCTTCGAGTGCGAGCGTTCGGATCTCAGAAACTCACCCCCACGCCTACGAACCATTCGGCCCAACCTTCCCTCGCATCGGCAAAACCTCCTTGACCGAGCCCGGCGCCGACGTAGGTCGAAAAGACCCCCGCGAGCGGAATCTCCCAGAGCGTCCGAGCGCCCCATTCCGTGTAGGGAAGTTCGTCCGGAGCCTCGGCGCGCAAAAGAGAGGCCGACACCGACCAGGCGGCGTCCGAGGCGTAGCGCCGCTCGAAGCCGAGCCCCGTCAACCACGCGACCGGAGCGGTCGAGAACGTTTCGGCGACCGTGACCGCCCCTTCCGCGGGCGTCTCGGCAAGCACGCCCGTCCCCGTCTGCAACGTCGCGTTGAGCGTATCCGAGGCATTGAGCCTCAGAAGACCTTCGAGCGTCCACAGTTCGGGCGCTTCTCCGACAAGAAGCTCCTCGTCAAAAAGCGTGCTCGCGAGATCGGCGTTGCTCTGCCGCCCCAGTGCGCAGGAGAAGCGAAGCGCACCCGCTTCGTTCTCAAAGGCCCGCGTCATGCGCGTGCCGAAGAGCTCCCCCTCGGTTCGCGTTCCCCAGACTTCGATCGCACTCCAGCCGACGGGGTCGTCGAGCCTCGCGATCGCGGAAAGCGACTCGATCGGCTCGAAGGCGGCGTCGATCGCACGGGTGTTTTCGTAGAGAAGCGCACCCTGAAGGTCCTCGGCCTCCCAGCCCGCTTCGAGCGCCCCGTACCGGCCCGCGTCAAAGGTGCCGTACTGAGCGCGCACGGGAAGTCCCGCCGCCTCGCCCTGCCAGTAGACGCTCGAAGCGAGCGTTTCCGATATTGCGGGCCTCAGCTCCATGGGTTCGATCGGGTAGTCGTCCGCGAGGCTTCCGAGGGATTTCGAGATCGACGAGGTCATCGAAAGCTTGCGGCCCATCATCTTCGAGCGCCCGACGACAAGGCGCTCCTCGCCGCGCGCGAAGGAGAGATTTGCCTGTCGATCGAAGGGCACGTCGTTTTTGCCGAAGGTTTTGCTCGAACGATTCAAAGTCCCTTCGAGCGCGACCCCGACCGCAAGGTCGTTCTCGAAGGTCCAGCCGCCTTCGAGTCCCGCCCAGGATTTGCCCGAGGGCGCCGCGTGAAAGTCGACGCCGTCCTTCTTCGACTCGAGTCCCGTGTGCAGCGTCCCGTAGGCGCCGGCCTCGGGCTCGCTCGTCACGGCGCAACCCCCAAGAAGCGCCGCTCCGCAAAGACCGAGAAGAACGCCCCGGAAAGCCCCCGAACGCAGGGTCGAGTCCGCCGCCGCGCGGGCGCCTTGTTTCCTCTCTTGTTCGGTCACGGTCGCCTCCTTCTCTTCTTCGATCCGATTCCAGAATAGCGTCAACAGAGAGCCGGGAGCCGCATCCGGTCTCCCGGGCGCGGCAAAGTCGTGCAAACCTCTGTTTCCGTTTGCAACGACCGTCCGTTCGCACGCACCGACAATGCAACGTTGCCCTTCGGAGGGCGCCGGTTCGTTCGATCGAATCGCGCGAAGCGACCGCTCTGCTCGGGAACTTCGACGTCGGTTGAGAACGGCAGCCCGCTACAATGGGGGCCTTCTTCGTTTTCGGGCCGCTCAATCGGTCCGGCCCTTTCCGTCCGTTCCGTCGATTCTCCATGCTCATTCGCCGCCTCTTGGGCGAGCGCGACCTCGAAGCGCTCGGTCCGCTCCCCGACCTTCTTCCGAACCTCTGGTACGGCGCCCCGCACCCGGCGCTCGTGCGTCTGAGGGACGCGGTACGAAGCGGAACCCTTTTCCCCTACGAAACCGCGAACCTCTGCGGTCGCACGGGGGCGGGGCTTTTCGTCGGTCCCCGAGGAGTCGAGGTCGTCCTCGCGCACGAACCTTTTCGCGAACCCGAACGGGATCCGGGGTGCGCGCTGCCGCTTGCCGAGCGCCTTGCAGGAACAGTCGAAGCATCCGCTTTCGAGTTTGCGGCCAAGACGACCGAGCTCGTCGACGCACGGGGCGAATCCTTCCGGCTTTTCGATTTCGCCGAAGCGCTCTTCGCCGCCAAGCCCCTCAAAATCGCCCGCGGAGGCGGTGCGGGGCTCAACCTCACGCGCGCGCACTGGATGCGCGCGCTCCTCGACGCCCCTCGGGCTCCCGCGCCACGGATTCTCAACGCCGCCCACGCGGCGGGCGCGGGGCGCCTGCGGCTTTACGGCGAATGGTGGGAGGGACCTTCCCCCGTCTTCGACGTGAAGCACCCCTTGATGTGGCTCGCACCCCGCACGACCGTAAAGCCCCTCGTCGAAAGGCTTCTCGCCGATACGCCCGCCGCGGCCGACCCGCGCCTTACCGACCCGCGGGTGCTCGCGAAGCGCCCCGAGATCGTGGCGCAAACGGACGACTGGGTCGTGATCGTGAAGCCTTCGGGCCTCCTCTCGGTCCCGGGGACGCTCGGGCTCGACGACGCGATGACCCTCACCGCACGGATGATCGGCGAGGCGCAGGGTACCGGGACGGACTCCGTCTCCCTCACCCCCGTTCATCGCCTCGACATGGACACGTCGGGCCTTCTTGTCTACTCGAAAAACCCGAATGCAACGCGCGCTCTGATGGCGGCGTTCCGCGAAGGGCGCGTCGAAAAACGCTACGAAGCGATTCTCGAGGGGGTGCTCGATCCCAAGGCGGCGGACTCGGGCGAAATCGCCTTCCCCCTCACCACCCATCCGCTCGATCGGCTGCGCCAGTGTGCGGCGGAAGGCGGACGCGCGTCCGTCACGCGCTACGCGGTGCTCGCGCGCGGTCGAGAGCGCACGCACGTCGCGCTCGAACCCGTGACGGGACGCACGCATCAGCTGCGACTTCACGCCGCGCACCCCCTGGGGCTCGGCACGCCCATTCTCGGCGACCCGTATTACGGTCCCGCGGGACTCGCGGCCGAGACGCCCGAGACGCCCCTCTGTCTCCATGCACGACTCTTGTCCTTTGAGGACCCGCGCACGGGCGAGCGGCTCCGATTCGAGGTGCCCGCGTCCTTTGCGGAGGCGCTTCACTGACGTGCTCGAGCGTGTACGTGCGGAGCGAACTCCCCGACTCAATCGCCCGGGAGTTCCTCACCGAGGACGATTTGCACCTCGACCGAGCAGATCGGCTTGAGTGCGGCGAGGAATGCATCGAGAGCGCGCATGTCGACGAAAACCATGTCGAACCAATAAGCGTCGACGCCCGTCGTTCGATAGCAATGGAGCACGCGCCGACTCGTACGGTCACGGTACGCCTCGGCCCGCACCGCGGGCAAGTCGTTGCGCGGGCCATGCACCTTAAGAAGCGCGTGCACGGCATACCCGAAGACGGGACAGTCCACGTTGAGCGTATAACGGCGAAGAACGCCCGCCTCTTCGAGCCGATCGATGCGATTCCTGACAGCCTGTCCGCTCAAATGCACGCGTTCGCCGATTTCACGCATGGACATGCGGGCGTTTTCGATCAGCGCTTCAACGATTCGTCGATCGATCCTATCGATCTGTCTCTTGCTCTCGTTCAATCTCGCAACACTCCGTTCCGGTCACTGCTTGAAAAATTCAAGTTCGTGGGGCTCATCTCTTGGAATCGTCTCTTTCGCGACGCCGCCCTCGTCCGTACACTTTTTCCTCAGGTCGAGCCGTTCTCATTTTCCTCCGAGTTGGCTCCGCGTCTCACGCACCCGGGAAAAATTATGAAAATCCAACAGATTCGCAATGCCGCCCTTCGCATCACGTTCGGCGGCAAGCACTTTCTCATCGACCCCTGGCTCGCTCCGAAGGGTGCCATGGCTCCCCTCCACGACGAGCGCTATCGCTTTCTCAGCGAAGAAAAGGCCAAGCTACCGATGCCGCTTTGCGATCTGCCGATGCCGCTCGAAGCGGTGCTCGACGGGATCGACGCGTACATCGTAACGCACGTGCATCCCGACCATATCGATATGGCCGCCGACGGCACGGTGGGAGCTCCGCTTTGCAAAGACACCCCCGTATTCGTTCAGAACGAAGAGGACGCCGAGTGCTTCCGACGTTCCGGCTTCAAGACCGTGACGGTGCTGGGTGAAACCACGCTTTTCGAAGGTGTCACCCTTCGAAAAACGCCCGGTCGACACGGGACTAAAATCCCCTGCGGTCCGGCCTGCGGCGTCGTGTTTGCGCACCCCTTGGAGAAGAAGCTCTATCTCGCCGGCGACACGATTTGGTATGACGCCGTCGAAACCACGATCCGACGTGAAACACCCGATGTGATCGTGCTCAACGCCTGCGCGGCGGAACTTGTCGATCAGGGGCGGCTCATCATGGACGACGCGGACGTTTCCGCCGTATGCCGCACGGCTCCCGATGCCGCCGTCATCGTGAGCCACATGGACACCGTTTCACACGCCGAGATCACGCGCCCCGAGATGCGCGAACGCCTCGCCGCCCGCGGTCTTCTGGATCGCGTCGAGATACCCGAGGACGGCGAGACGCTCGCCTTCTGACCGCCCTTCCTGCAACAACGCCGTCCGAAACCCACCCTCGAACGGCGTATTGCACTTCGGTCCGATCGAGCGTATAAATTTTCGAATCTCAATTGAGTCTCGTTTGCACTTCTTGCCATGACCCAACCGACCGAATCCGCTTCTACCGCCGACGGCGCTCATCCCGCATTGGCGCACCTGCGCTTTGACGTGACCGGGATGAGCTGCTCGGCGTGTTCCGCCCGCGTCGAGCGCGCCGTCGAGGCGCTCCCCGAAACGAGCGACGTTGCGGTGAACCTTCTGAAGAACACCCTCTCCGTGACGGCACCCGCCGAAAGCGCCGAAGCCATTGTCGAAGCCGTGCGCCGTGCGGGCTACGACGCGATGCCGACGGGCGGAACGAGCGGAAAAGGAAGCGCGAAAAGCGCGGTTCGGACCTCTTCGGGGTCGGACGCTTCGCCCGCCGCGCGCGAAGCCCTGCGCGTCAAGCGCGAAATGACCGTTCGGCTCGCGGGGTCGCTTCTCTTTTTGATTCCCCTCATGACGCTCTCCATGGGGCCGATGGCGGGAATTCCCTTACCCTCCTGGCTCTCGGCCCCCGAAGGGGTGCTCGCAAACGCGCTGCTTCAGATGTTTTTGTCACTCGGGCCCGCGTACCTCAACCGCGCGTTTTTCTTCCGGGGATTCAAGGCGCTCTTTGAGCGTGCGCCCAACATGGATTCGCTCGTTGCGGTGGGATCGGGCGCCTCGTACCTTTACGGCTTCTGGGCGCTCGTTGCGATGAGCGTTGCGCTCGGGGCGGGAGACGCCGAGCGCGCGGCGCATCTCGCCCACAACCTCTATTTCGAAGGGGGTGCGATGATTCTCACCCTCATTACGATCGGCAAAGCCCTCGAGGCGCGTGCCAAGGGGAAGACCTCCGAAGCCGTCGAAAAGCTCGTCAACCTCGCGCCCCGCGAAGCAATCGTGGTGCGCGACGGGCGTGAAGTGACGGTACCGCGCGAAGACGTACTCGCGGGCGAAACGGTCGTCGTCAAAACCGGGATGACGATTCCCGTCGACGGCGTCGTGCTCGAAGGGACGGGCTCCGTCGACGAATCCGCCATGACGGGCGAAAGCCTCCCCGTGACGAAACGCACGGGAGACGCCGTGACGGGGGCGACGCACCTCGTCGCGGGGTTCGTGACCGTACGCGCGACGGGCGTGGGCGAAGACACGGCGCTTGCGCGCATCATCCGGCTCGTCGACGAAGCGACCTCTTCCAAGGCCCCCGTCGCACGACTTGCGGACCGGATTTCGGGCGTTTTCGTTCCCGTCGTGATCCTCATCGCGCTTGCGACCGCCCTCGTATGGTTGGCGCTCGGGGCGAGTTTCGAAACCGCCTTCACGCACGCCGTGTCGGTACTCGTCATCTCCTGTCCCTGTGCGCTCGGGCTCGCCACCCCCACGGCCGTCATGGTCGGTACGGGGCAGGGGGCGCTGCGCGGGATTCTTTTCAAAAACGCGACGGCCCTCGAAACCCTTCAGAGCGTCACGCACGTCGTTCTCGACAAGACGGGAACCGTTACCGAAGGAAAACCCTCCGTCACCGGCACGAAGGCCGCGATCCCGGGGCTCGAATCGGCCCTTTTGATGACGGCCGCGTCGCTTGAGACGGGCTCGGAACACCCGCTCGGCGCCGCGATTCTCGCCGCCGCTCGCGAAGCGAACCTCCCCCTGCAGCCCGCCGTCGACTTCCGACAGTATGCGGGACTCGGCATCTCGGGGAAAATCGGGCGCAAGACCTATTTCGTCGGGAACGCGGACTTTGCGGAGCGCGTCGTGGGAACGCTTCCCGAAGCCCTGCGTCTTGAGGCGGAAGACGCCGCCCGATCGGGCGAAACGCCCCTCTGGACGGGTTCGAGCTCGGCCCCCTTGACCGACGAAGGTCGCGCTCCCGAAGGAGCCGTCGCGAACCTTCTCGGTCTCATTCGCGTCGCGGACGCCGTAAAGCCCGACTCCGCCGCCGCGGTGGAGGCGCTTCGCGGACTCGGTCTTACGGTCGTGATGTTGACGGGTGACAATGCCGTGACCGCGAAAGCCGTCGCCCGCAAAGTCGGGATCGATCGGGTCGTCGCGGGCGTTTTGCCCGACGGCAAAGCCCGTACGGTTGCAGACCTGCGCGCGGCGGGCCACAAGGTTCTCATGGTCGGGGACGGCATCAACGACGCTCCGGCTCTTGCCGCCGCGGATGCGGGGGCTGCGGTCGGGCGCGGGACGGACGTGGCTCTCGAGTGTGCGGACGTTGTTTTGATGCGCGATTCGCTCCTTGACGTCGTCGCCGCCGTGGAGCTTTCCCGCTCGACCCTTAAAAACATCCGCCAAAACCTCTTCTGGGCCTTCATCTACAATGCGATCGGCATTCCCGTTGCGGCGGGGCTCTTTGCCGCGCAGGGGCTCGGTCTCAACCCGATGATGGCTGCGGCCGCCATGAGTCTCTCGTCTTTTTGCGTCGTCACCAACGCGCTTCGCCTGCGGCGCTTCCGCCCGAAGGCGGCCGAGGCCGCGCGGCTTACGCTCGAATCCCTCGAACTCACCACCCCGTCGGCTGCGGCCGGCACTCACACCAAGGAAAAAATCGTCATGGAAAAAATCGTTCACATCGAAGGCATGCACTGCGGCCACTGCACCGCGAACGTCGAAAAGGGTCTCGGGGCGGTCCCGGGTGTCGAATCCGTCAAGGCCGACCTGGAAAAGAAAATCGCCCGCGTCGAAGCAGAAGACTTCGTCACGGACGAACTCCTCATCGCGACCGTGAACGGCCTCGGCTTCAAGGCGACGCTCGTCGAAACCGTCAAATAAGCATTCGCGTCGAGCCGCGCGCTCGTGAGACCGAACGAAAAAGGGCGAAGTCCGTCGGACTTCGCCTTTTCGTTTGCGGCCGGTGCGATTCGAACGCCGACTCCCCGGGCGTTTCCCTTTATCGAATCCCGCCGACCCCCAAGAACGTAACCTCGGAAGGCCGTCCCCACCTGGGGAAGACCTCCGCGGTTCGGGTGCCGCGTCCTTGAGAGAGAGTTTCGCACGGGTGTGCGTCAGATCCTGTCGCATACGAACAAGACCGTTCCTTCCTTTTCTCTTGCGGGACGCTCAAAAAAATCGACCGCCCTTCGCGTGCGCCCCCGGTGCGTTGCGGGGTGCGGAGCGAAAGGCGGTCGGCGGGTCCGGATTTCGAGATTCGGGTTTCGGGGATTCGAGCGAACGGCGTTTCGTTCTCCCTTCCTCCGTCATCGAACCTTATTCGGCCTTATTCCACCTCTTTGAGGCTCTTGATCGGCGTGAACGTTCCGTCTTCGTTCGGGCGGAAGACGTAGTGTTCCTTGAGGTAGATGATGTCCTTGCGGTCGACCGCTTCGAGTTCGGCGAGGATCGCCGCTCGGGCGACCACGTTCGCACCCGCCGCGAGGGCGAGGTTTTCAATGGCGGCAAGCGACTCGCCCGTGGCGATCACGTCGTCGATGAGGGCGACGCGCTTCCCGCGGATCTTCTCGGCTTCGACGCCGTCGAGCCACAGGGTCTGTTCCTTCTGCGTCGTCACGGAGCGCGCGGAGAAGCAGATGGCGTTCTGCATGTAGGGCTTCTTGCTCTTTCGGGCGACGACGAATTCCTTCATCCCCATGATGCGGCTCATTTCGTACGTGAGGCAGATGCCCTTCGCTTCGGCGGTCATGAGAACGTCCACTTCCGGGAGGCGCTTCACGAGTTCGGGAGCGACCGCCTGAACGAGTTCCGTGTCCGAAAGGCACACGAAGCTCGCGAGCGCGAGGTTGTCGGCCACGCGCACGTAGGGAAGTTTGCGCTTGAGGCCGCAGATTTCGAAGTCAAAGTATTTCACGAGGAATCTCCGAGAAAAAAACAACGGGAAAATGTTGCGTCATCCGTGCGGGGGGCGCATCGCCCCGGGGGAAAACCGGGCGATCGGTTCGATCGGGCGGAAACGCGCGGTCCCCGAAAAAGAGGGAGCGGGACCGCGCGTGCGCCTTCGGTCTCATCGATCGACTCGGGGCGACTTGGGGTTGAAGGGTAAATAAAGAAATTGAAGAAAGTGATTGCTCACTTGAGGTGTACGAGCACGCGTCCCGTCATCTCCGCGGGCGGCTCCACCCCCATGAGGGCGAGCACCGTGGGAGCGACGTCCGCGAGCACGCCCGACTCGACCGACGCGACGCGGTCCGAGACGACCACGATCGGAACGGGGTTCGTCGAGTGCGCCGTGTTGGGAGAGCCGTCGGGGTTCACGGCGTTGTCGGCGTTGCCGTGGTCGGCGATCTGCACGACCTCATAGCCCGCCGCCACCGCCGCTTCGACGACGGTTTTCGCCGCCCGGTCGACAGCGCGCACCGCGGCTTCGATCGCGGGATAGACGCCCGTGTGTCCGACCATGTCGCCGTTGGCGAAGTTGAGCGCCACGAAGTCGTACGTTCCGGTTGCGAGCGCCGCCGCGAGCTTTTCGGCCACTTCCGGCGCGCTCATTTCGGGTTTCAGGTCGTAGGTCGCGACCTTCGGACTCGGAACGAGAATGCGGTCTTCGCCCTCAAACGTCTCTTCGCGGCCGCCGTTCAAGAAGAAGGTGACGTGCGCGTACTTTTCGGTTTCCGCGATCCGGAGCTGCTTCAAGCCGCGCGAGGCGACCCATTCGCCGATCGTGTTGACGACGTTTTCCTTCGGGAAAAGGACGTGCAGGCCCTTGAACTTCGCGTCGTACGGGGTCATCGTCGCAAAGTAAAGGGGCACGGGTTCCATTCCCTCAACGGCTTCCTGCGTAAGGACGCTCGTCAACTCTTTCGCGCGGTCGTTGCGGAAGTTGAGGAAAAGGACGGCATCGTTCGCTCGAACCCGACCGACGGGCGCGCCCTCCTCGTCAACGAGCACGACGGGCTTTACGAATTCGTCCGTCACGCCCGCGGCATAGGAAGCTTCCAGGGACGCGACGAGGTCGCGCGACGCTTCGCCCTCGCCCTTCGTAAGAAGGTCGTAGGCCGCGCGCACGCGCTCCCAGCGCTTGTCGCGGTCCATCGCGTAGTAGCGACCGACGAGGCTCGCCACGCGGCCGCCCAACTCACCCGAGGCGCACTTCGCCGTCACGTCCTTCAGGAAACCGAGGCCGCTCTTCGGGTCGGTGTCGCGCCCGTCGGTGAAGGCGTGAACGAACGTGCGTTCGGACACTCCCTCTTCGAGGGCGAGCTTCATGAAGCTTTCCAGATGTTCGTTCGACGCGTGCACGCCCCCGTCGGAGAAAAGCCCCATCAGGTGAAGGGCCGCCCCGGTCGACTTCACGTAGCCGAAGAGCGCGCGCACTTCGGGGTTCGCGGCGAGCGCCTCGGGCGAATCCGCCTCGGCACGGCACGCGCGGTTGATCTTCACGAGGTCCTGAAAGACCACGCGGCCCGCGCCGATATTGAGGTGTCCGACTTCGGAATTCCCCATCTGCCCTTCGGGAAGCCCCACGGCGAGCCCGTCGGTACGCAGTTCGGCATGCGGCCACCGGTCTGCAAGTGCCGTCAGAAACGGCGGACGAACGGCGGAAATCACGTCGGCGGCGGAGCCGTCGCCCCGTCCCCAACCGTCGAGAATCATCAAAAGGACCTTGCGGCTCATCGGTTAACCTCGTTAAGTCAATTCAACGTTCGCAAACCCGTCGTTCGGGGTTGCGGCTCGTATTTGCAACGCGCGTCGCGCAATCGAGCGCCCGGGTTCGAACATTCGAAGCATTTGAAACCGGGGCGCTCTCCAATGGTGAGGATTATTGCAGACCGTCGCGGTTGAGTTCTCCGACCTGGGTGAGAATCAGCTCCTTCAAAAGCCGCGCGAGCGTTGCGCGGTGTTCGGGAGAGATTCCGCCCACGATCTGGCGCTCCACCTCGACGTGCGACGTGACGGCGCGAAGCGTCAGCTCCCGCCCCGCCTCGGTCGCTTCGAGGATCACGCCGCGTCGGTCCTCGGGATCGGTGCGGCGCACGAGCCACCCCTTTTCCTCGAGCTTTTTGATGCGGTTCGAAAGTCCTCCCGAAGAGATGAGGATTTTCTCCTGAAGGATTTTCGGCGTGATCGTACGGCCGGGATTGCGCGTCAGGACGGCGAGCACTTCGAATTCGCCCCGGTTCAGACCGAAGCGCGCGAGATTCTCGTCGACGCGACGCGCGATGTAGTAACTCATCCGCACGAGACGCGCGACGACCGGGATCCCGTCCGTATGAAGGTCGGGCACCTCGGCGAGCCACTCTTCTTCGAGCGAATCGACGAAGTCCCGGAGGTCGCGCACGTTGGTGTCGGGTTGCGCCTGCATCTCGCAAATCAGCAACCGCCGTTGTGACGGACGAGGAGGTTGCGGTAGATCGCGAAGATCGTTTCGAGGCGCTTTTCTTCGAAGTCGAAAGCCGCCTGGTGGTGACCGGCGTCAAGCTTCGAGCCCACGACGATGTAGGCGCCTTCGCCTCCCTTTTTCTGAACGCGCTTGATGAGAACCGTCGCGTCGTCCGAGCCGTTGAAGTTCATCGTTTCGACGACCTTTTCGACGTAGGGGGCCTTGGCGGCCGCCTCCGCCGCGAGGTCGCGCGCACGGGCGTCGGGCACGAAGTCGACCGCTTCGCCCATCACTTCGTGCGTGACGGTGCAGCCGTACATGGCCGCCGCGCCTTCGACGCGGGCGAGCGCTTCTTCGAACATCGTCGTATTGATCTTTTCGTTTTCGCCGCGCACTTCGACCTGCATTTCGGCGGTCGAGGCGATGACGTTGCGCCCTTCGCCCGCGCGGAGGTAACCGACGTTGACGCGCGTCATGCCTTCGCCGTGGCGGGGAAGGGCCATGAGCGCAAGCGCCGCGGTGGAGGCGGCCATCAGGGCGTTGCGGCCCACTTCGGGCTGCATCCCGGCGTGCGACGGCGTCCCCCGGAAGCGGAAGTCCACCTTCGTCGTGCAGAGGAACTTTTCGGGAGCAACCACCACTTCGCCCCCCGGAATGTCGCAACCGACGTGCATGCAGTAGAGGAAGTCGACGTCGTCGACGATGCCGCTTTCGGCCATCGGACGCGCGCCGCGCACGCCTTCTTCCGCGGGCTGGAAGAGGAGCTTCACGGTGCCCGAGAGGTTGTCGCGGTTGGCGGCGAGCCAGTCGGCGAGCGCCATGCCGACCGCCTGGTGGCCGTCGTGACCGCAGGCGTGCATGTAGCCGGGGTTCTGCGAGGCGAACCCTTCGCGGTTCGGGGTGTGCTCGGGAGCGGCGGTTTCCGTCACGGGCACGCAGTCGAGTTCGAAGCGAAGCGCCACGACCGGACCCGGACGGCCCGTTTCGAGAATGCCCGCGACGCCCGTCACGCCGTCGAGGCGCTTGAGGATCGCTTCCGAGACGCCCTTTTCGCGCGCGGCCGCAAGGCCCGCTTCGATCTGCTTGCGGTTGGCGCCGCGGATGAACGCGTCGTTGATCACTTCGCGACCGCACAGGACCTTGAGCCCCGCCTTTTCGAGATGTTCGATCACGCGGGCCGAAGAAACGAACTCGGCCCAACCGGGTTCGGGCCAGCGGTGAACGTCGCGGCGAAGCGCGCAAATATCCGTAGCGTTGACGGGTTCCTGGAACGACATGTAAGCCTCCGATGGGGTGATGCGGCCGACGTGAAACGCGCCGCGGTCAAGTGAGAATACGAGAAATCGGGAAAATTCGGTCGGAAAACAAAACCGGGACGCTGGGGTCCCGGTTTTGGGGGCGCCGGAGCGCCCGCGCTTTACGCGTAACGAACGAGCGAGAAGACGAGTACGGCCACAAAGCCCGAAAGGAGCGGCACGCTCGTGCGCTTCACGACCTCCAGGGGGTTCGCCTTCACGGTGGCCGCCACGATGATCGTCACGGCCGCCACGGGCGAAACCGCGCGAATGAGGTTCGAGGTGCACTGCATGGGCAGAGCCACCATGATCGGATCGACCCCGGCCTTTTCGGCGATCTGCGGGATGAGCTCGATGAAGCTGTAGAAGACGGCGTTGCCCGAACCCGAAATGAAGGTGATGAGGGCGGTGATGCCCGAGAAGGCGAACATGAGACCCGTACCCGCATTTTCAACGTCGGAGAGCGAGTGCGAAATCATGTCGATGACGCCGATCGCAGAGAGCCCCGCCACCATGGTCGACGCGGCGACGATGAGCACCACGACGCGGGAGAAGCCGTCGCCCATGCCGCGGAAAAAGAGGTTCGCGTCCTTGAGCGTCGCTTTGGCGTCGCGCTTGCGGATCATTTCCGTCACAAAGGCGAGCGCGAAGGAGAAGATCGTGATTTCGACGAGACCCACCTTCACGGACTTGAACGCCGCCCAGAAGAAGATCGTGAGAATGAGAGGAAGAATCGGGAAGATCGCGTAGTACGTGGGAGCATCCGCGGCCTTCGTCGCGAGCTTCGACTCGTCGATTTCGGCCGTCTGACGACCGGCGTCGCGCTTGTCCATGTACTTCTGCCAGAAGTAGTGGACGATGCCCATCACGACGATCGCGGGAATCGTGATCGGCGCGTGGTGGTAGAAGACGTAGTCGACGACGTGTTCGAACCCGAGCACGCGCGCGGCCACTACGTTGTCGCCCCCGAGCGGCGTCGGAACGATCGTGGCGGTCGTGGCGATGACGCCCGCGGCGGTCATCGGGCTCATCTTCGCCGCGCGCAAAACGGGGTAGAGAGTCGCCATGAGGATGACCGCGAGGGACGAGGCGCTCGGAATGATGATCGAGAGAATCGTGCCGATCCAGAAGACGAGCGGAACGAGCACGTAGGGAGAGCGCACGGCCGCGAGCGGGCGCGAGAGCACTTCGATCACTTTGTCGTTCGCGCCGATGTGCGACATGTAGGCCGCGAAGCCGAAGAGCGTGAGGATGATGAGACCCGCGTTCGAGTACTGCTTCACGAAAAGGTCCTTCACGACCTTGAAGGGGTCGACCCACGCCAGACCCGAACTCGCCTTTTCGGCGAGCACCGGATGGCCGAGCGCGAGCGCGGCGAAAAGGAGAACGAGGCCCGTGGCAAAGAGCACCACCTTGGCGTCGTAGTTCTTCGCAATGGCCCAGCCGGCCACAAGAAGAGCCACAAGGGAAAGGATCACTTCCAGCATGTTTGTCTCATCGGCGGCCGTGAGGCCGCTCCGTCGTTGGGAAAACGCGAGATGCTATAGATTTTCAGGGCACCGCGCGTCGGGAAACCCCGTAAGACGTCCTACTTTTTATCTTGATCTGAAGATTTCTTAATTCGAATCAAACTGTAACTTTTTCGACACTTTACGTCCGTCCGATCGGTTTTTTCGTCATTTTTTCGGCTCTTTCCCCGTCGCTCAGGCTTTTCCGGGAACGACCGGCGGCCCCCTTCGTTCCGAGAAATTCTCTTCACATGAAATATCTTCACACGAAGAGAATTTTATGCTATAGTTCGTTTCACGCAGACGAAAGCGCACCTCACGGACGCTTTCGTCGCCATCCGTGAAGGGATCGAAGCCTCGAGCAACACCTCTTGAGGGAGAGGGTGCGGCTCGAGGCTTTTTATTCACCCGCAGCATGCGCATTTCGTGCGCATTTCGCCCGCCCGGTTCTTAAGCCGCCCCGAAGACGCGACGAAAGCGCGCCCGTCTTTTCCTGGAGAAACGCCCATGGCCGATTCCGCGAGTTCCGCCCCCTGCAGCCGTTCGCTTCTTTCGTCGCAACCGCGCACGCCCTCGCCCGTTGCGGGCGCTTTGCTCGTTGCCGCGGCGGCCGCGCTCTGGGGCACCGTCGGAACGGCTCAGACCTTCATCGTCGGAGGGCTGGCCCCCGCCTGGGTGGGAGCATTGCGTCTCATTTTCGCTTCGGTCTTTTTCGGGCTTCTGCTTCTCTCTGCGGGCCGCACGCGCGACGACCGCGTGCCGGCCGAGCGCTTTCCTTTCGGTCTCGCGCTCTTTGCGGGGCTTGCCATGGGGTTTTACAACCTCGCCTTCTTTGCGGGCGTCAAAGCCGCGGGTATTGCCGTCGGCACCGCGGCCGTGATCGGGAGCGCCCCCGTTTGGGCGGGGCTGCTGGAGACCGTCGTATTCAAAAAGCGTCCGCCCCTCTTGTGGTGTGCGGGAACGGTCGTAGCCGTCGCCTCGGGGACGCTTCTCGCGCTCTCGGGGACGAGCGGCACGGAGCTCGACCTCGGGGCGCTCGGCCTTTGCCTTCTCGCGGGCTTCATGTACGCCTCCTACACGCTTCTTTCGAAGTCGCTCGTGCGACGCACGACGCCGTTGCGCGCAACAAGCGCGACGTTTCTCTTTGCGATGCTCGTGGCGCTTCCCGCCGCATTTCTCATCTCGGGCCTGCCCGACATGCTTCCCGCCGACCTGCGTGTGGTCGCCTACCTCGGTCTCGTGACGACGGGCGGCGCCTACCTCCTCTTTACGACGGGTCTCAAAGGCATCCGCGCGTCAACGGGCGTCGCGCTCTCGCTCGTCGAACCCGTGACCGCTTTTCTTCTTGCCGTTACGGTGGCGGGCGAAGCCGTGAGTCTCACGGGCGTCCTCGCGCTGGCGGGCATTCTGGCGGGACTTGCGATCGTACTCAAGGCGGACGCCTGAGAGACGTCGGACGCAAGCCCGACGGAGATCGGACGGACGCCCGAGAACGGGCCCGGCAAGGTTTTCTCGCCCTCCCGCCGGGTCACCTTTTGAGGGCGGAAAGATCGAACGGGGCCGCCCTCAATACGATTTCCGCCCGCGCGATCCGACGCACGAGCCGCAGCCGCTTCACGGCGGGCCACCAGGAAAAGAGCAGTCGGTCGTACGGATTCCAAAGCGCCACCCAGCCGAGCACGAGCATCCCTTCGGAAATCGTCGAAGTGACCGTCGGGTAGTCGGGAAAGTCGGCAAGCCACCGGACGATCTGGCACCCGAGCATGAAGACGAACCCCCAGAAGCACGCCGACCCCACGCTTCGGAGCGCCTCGCGGGCTTCTCGAGCCCGCCGCGCGATGCGCTCCTTGAAGTACCGACCCGCCAACGCCTGAAGGAGCGCTTCGTCCCCCGCGTTCACGGCTTCGGGCGGCAGGAGCAAAACGATCCGCACGGGTTCCGTCTCGGGCAACCCCGACACCTCGTCTTCGACATACTCGACGATGTCTTCGTTCAGATCGACGTACGGAAGCGGCACGGGCACGGTCGTCGAGAACGCGTCCGCCACGTCCGCGAGAAAAAGCCGCACCTCCCGCACGCCGTCGGGCATGCGCTCTCCCGCACCGTGTTCGAGCATGTATTCGAGCTTCTCGCGCGTGAGGCCGAGTCGGTCGTAGACCTCGCAATGCTCGGGAAGTTCGGGGAGTTCGGAAACGGCAGGCGGGATCGGGCGCATCGGGCTACCTCGAAGGCTTGAAAAGCGGATGAGAAACGGGCGTTTTTCCTCATCATAGCGCCCGGCGCGCCTCCGATTTTTCGCCCTTTTTCCAGCAACTCGGGTGTTTTCCTTAGCTTGACGGGACCCGAGACGCCCGGATCGCAGGCACAATGGCGGGATCCCGTCGGAGATTTTCATGCTGTTCGAACTGCGCCAATCGCTTCTTCTCCTTCTCACCGCCACCATTTGGGGGCTCTCTTTCGTCGCCCAGTCGGTCGGGATGGACCACGTCGGTCCTTTCACCTTCACCGCGTCCCGCATGGCGCTCGGTACGCTCGTTCTCCTTCCCTGGGTGTTTCTCGCCCGCCGTCGTCTCTCCCGCAACCGCCCCGACACGTACGCCGAGCGCACGAGTCCCGCGTACCGCAACCGACTCCTGCTCGGGGGCTTTCTCTGCGGCCTGTGCCTTTTTGCGGGCGAATCTCTCCAGCAGTTCGGACTCGTTCACGACACCGAAGTCGGCAAAGCGGGTTTCATCACGGCGCTCTACATCGTGATCGTGCCCATTCTCGGGTTCTTTCTCGGAAAGCGCGTCTCCAAGCTCGTCCTCGTCGCGGTCGCGCTTTCGCTCGTCGGTCTGTGGTACCTGTGCGTCCCGCCCGAGGGCTTTTCGATCGAGCTCGGGGACTTTTTCATCTTCCTCTGCGCCTTTGTTTTTTCGCTGCACATCCTTGTCATCTCGCACTTCGTGACGCGCGTCGACGGGGTGGAGCTTGCCGTCACGCAGTTTGCTTTCGGGTCGGTCATCGCCGGTCTGATGATGTTCCTTTTCGAAACGCCGACCGTCGAAGGTCTCCGGGGAGCCCTTGTTCCGATTCTCTGGGCGGGCATCATGAGCAACGGCCTTGCGTATACCCTCCAGATTGTCGGGCAACGCGGCATGAACGACACCGTCGCCTCCCTTATCATGAGTCTTGAAAGCGTCGTGTCCGTGCTCGCCGGGTGGGCGATTCTCGGCGAAGTACTTTCGGGACGCGAACTCCTCGGTTGCGCTCTGATGGCGGGCGCCGTCGTACTCGCGCAGCTCCCGCAACCGAAAAGCGCCGGGAAACCGCAATCCGAGTCGCGTCTCGGCTCGGATGCGACGAAGGGCGCCTGACCCGAGAGTCGCCGACGCTCCTTCGCACCTTTTCCCCCAGCCTCTCCGGAGGATACGATCATCATGTCCGATACCGTCCTTACTCTTTCCGTTCCCGCCGAAACGCTCGAGCGTGCGCGTGCCGCCTGCGAGCGCGACGGCACCGATCTTGAAACCGAACTCCTTCGTCGCATCGAGCTCATCGCCTCGCGCGACCGCGAAGTCCACTCGCTCCTCGTTACGCCCGACGCCGCCGACCGCTTGGCCGAACTCATGAAGGATCCGGCCTCGGGCGGGATCGAACCCTCGGCCGCGCGGATGTTGCGGCACCTGAAGTAAGTCGATGCGCTTTCGTTCGTACATCGCACTCGCACTGACCGCGACGGCGATCGTTCCTTTTTTAGCCTGGAGCGTGCTTCAGCGCGGGGACGTCGACCGTCGCATTCTTGAAAGCGATGCCGAGCAGTCCCGCGCGGCGCACGAGGCGGCGCGTCTCGTCGAAGAGCGACTCGAAACGCTCGCGCAGCTTGCGCGCTACGCGGCCCGCTCGGTCGGCGAAGCGACACGCACCGAACCGACGCCCGCATCGTCCGAAAAGCTCGAACGTTTGCTTCGCGACGTCGTCGAAGGTTTCCCGACGCTCGACAATCTGCACGTCGACCGCATCGAAGCCGACGACGCTCGCGTTGCGGCCTTTTACCCGCCGCACGACCCGGACGGCCGAGCGCTTGTCGGAACCGACCATTCGACGCGATGGCACGTCGCCGCAAAGCGCCGGGGACTGGAGGGAGTCGCATTTTCACCCGTTCTCAAAAGTTCTCAAAACCGCGAAGCCCCGCCCATCCTCACCTTTGCGGCGGACGTTCCGGGATCACCCGAGTTGCTGTTGTCGGGAGCCGTCGAACTCGATGCGCTTTTGCGCGAAATCGAAAGCACGCTTTCCTCGCGCGGGCTGCTGCTCACGGTACTTACGCCCGAGCGCCAAATTGTTTGGCCCGCTTCGTCCGCACCGCACGTTCGGACCTGGCCCGAAATGCCCGCCGATCGCAGTCTGATCGGTTTGGGCTCGGCACAACGCTTCGTCACCGTAGCCCGTCTCCCCGACGCCGTCTCCGGATGGTCGATCGTCGTATCGAAGCCCGAGAGCCTGCGCTCTGCGGAACGGCGCCGCATCGAGCGACGGACCGCTCTTTTGGCAAGCGCCGTACTGCTTCTCACGCTCTTTGCGGGCTGGGCCGCCGGCCGACCGCTGCGTCGGGCATTCCGCCAACTGGAAGAGGATCTCGACGCGCAAGGCTTCGGGACGGAACGCACGACCATTCGACGCGGCCCCGACGAGCTGCGCCGCGTGCAACGCGTCTACCGCGAGGTGCGCCGCGCTCTTGACGCGCGAAACGCGGAACTTTCCGCAACCGCCGAGCAACGCGCGCGCGAACTCGAGGCCGAAGAGCTGCTTTTCCGATCGGTCTTCGACGGCATCGCCCTGCCTTTCCTGCTTCTCGATGCCGACTGGAGCCCGCACCTGCGAAACCGTGCGGCAACGTCTCTGACCGACCGTGTGGTCGAACTCCTCGTTGCCAAAGCACGCGCTCACTGGACTTCGCCCGAAACGGCCGACACGACGACGGTCGACGTGCGCGTCGAAGACGGCCGGCTCGAAACCTTTGCGCTTCACGTCTTCCCCTTCTCCGCGCGACGCTCGACGCTCGCTGCGGGCTACGCTCTGCTCGTCGAATCGGTCACCGATCGCGAAGCGTTGAAGCGCATGAAGGACGATCTCCTCGGGATCGTGGCGCACGAACTCAAAACCCCCGTCACCGCGTGCCGGTTGCAAGTCGAGAGGCTCGAAAGCATGCTCGGCCCCCACGAAGGGTTGCGCGCGCTCGATCGAGACCTCGACCATTTGCGCCACATCGTCCACGACTGGCTCTCCGTCGCACGCATCGACGGAGGCACCTTTACCGTATACCCGAGCGTCGTTCAGCTCGGTCCCATTCTGCGCAAAGCCCGACGGCTCGTACGCGCGAGATACGACTTCGACTTTTCGGTTTCCGTCGACGAGGAGGCGGAGTGCATCTTTGCGGACGCGAGTGCCCTGACCGATGTGTTTGTCAATCTCTTTACGAATGCGTGCCGTTACGCGCGCCCCGACGAAAAACCCGTCGTTGAGGTGACGGCTCGACGCGAGGCGAATTGCATCGTCATCGATGTTTGCGACCGGGGTATCGGCATCGCACCCGAAGACCTCGAGCGCATTTTCGACCGCTTCTATCAGGTCTCTCAAGGTACGCGACGACGCACGGGCGGTACCGGCCTGGGCCTTGTGATTTGTCGCGCCGTTTGCACAGCACACGGCGGCACGCTCGAAGCCTCTTGCGCCGGGGGCGTCACGCGCTTTACGCTTCGACTGCCGCAACCCGAGGCTTGACAACCGATCGGGCCGGGTGAGGCACTGCTTTCTTACAACGACGGATACGGGCAGGCGCGGCTTCGTCCCGAACCTCATTCCTCCCCCGTCCGAAGACGGGGTTTCCCGAGATGTTTCTATGAACAAACCCCTCATCCTCGTGGCCGACGACGAACCGCGCATTCGCGAACTGGTTGCCGAGCATCTCAGGGCCGCAGGCTTTGCCGTGCGCGAAGCCTGCGACGGCAAGGCCGCCCTCGAGCTTTTCCGAGTCCTCCCCGTGAAACCCGACCTCGTGCTCCTCGACCTGATGATGCCCGAGATGGACGGACACGAAGCGCTCGCGCGTCTGCGCGAAACAACCGACGTACCGGTGATCATCCTGACGGCGCGCGATCTTTTCGACGACAAAAGGCGCACCTTCACGACCGGGGCCGACGACTACCTCGTCAAACCCTTTTCGCTTCCGGAACTGGAACTGCGCATTCGGGCGCTTTTGCGCCGCAGCGGACACAGTGCCGATCGAAGCGAGGACAGCCGCATTTCCACGGGCGACTTTCTGCTCGACGCTGAACGGTGTCGCATCGAGTGGCGCGGCAACTCGGCCGCTCTGACCGGACGCGAGTTGCGACTTCTCACGCCGCTCGCGTCGCGCCCGGGAAGCGTCGTACGGTACGAAGAACTCCTGCGAGCAGGATGGCCCGACGATCCGTACGCGGACACTTCACACCTTCGCGTGGCGATCGCACGACTCCGAAAAAAAATTGCGGGTCTCGGCCTGTCGCCTCGCGTGCTTTCGTCGTACTCGTCGGTCGGGTACCTGCTCGGCGACCTCTCCAACTACGACGACGATTACGGCGACGACGACTGAGGCTCCCGAAACGCGCGTTGCAATCTTTTTGCAACAAACCGGGATTACCGTAGGGTTTTTCCATTCGGAGAAATCCCATGCAAACCTCCCGTCGATCCTTCCTCGGCCGGGCCGCCGCGGGCCTCGGCCTTGCCGGCTCCGGCTCTCTTCTCGTTCCGGCCGCTCAGGCTGCCGAAAGCGCGACTCCCGCGTTTGACGCCGTTTACGACATCATCGTCGTCGGTTCGGGCATCAGCGGCACGATGGCCGCGCTTGTGGCCGCCCGTTCGGGCGCCAAGACGCTTCTCATCGAAAAGCTGAACCGCCTCGGCGGCACGTCGCGCTACAGCGCGCTCGACTTCTCCTGCGTCGGCAGCGACCGTCAGAAAGCCGAAGGTATCGAAGACACGCCCGAAGCCATGGTCGCCGATATGGCGAAAGTGGCGGGAGGTCTCGCCGACCGCGAACGCGCCCTCAACGTGGCGCGCAACACCGCTCGCGCTCAGAAGATCATGGCCGAGCACGGCGTGAAGTGGAAGAATCTTCTTAAGCTCGGCGGCCACTCGGCCAAGCGCTGCCTCATCGCCGAAGGGGGCGGTGCCGGCATTTTGCGCAGCCTCTGGGCGTCGTTCGAACGCTACCCGAACCTCACCGTCATGCCTTCGACGAAGCTCGACGAGCTGATTATGGACGACACCGGCGTGACGGGCGTCGCCGTGCGCACCCACTACCTCTTCGACGCGTCGCTTGCGAACGACGACCGCGACAACAAGTCGGGCGCCGCCAAGCGTTTCGGCGCCCGTCAGGGCGTCATCATGGCGACGGGCGGCTACGCGCGCGACAAGGAATTCATGAAGGACGAAGTGCCCTACCTCGAGCACACGTCGAACTCCTGCTCCGAAGGTGCCACGGCGGGCGCTCTGAAGAGCATGATCCGTGCGGGCGCCCGCCCCGTGCAGCTCGGTCTCTACCGCTTCAGCTTTGCTTTGCCGACCGAAGACTTCATCTGGGGCGTCGCGATCGACGCGAAAACCGGGAAGCGCTACTGCGCCGAGTCGCTCGGCCGCAACCCGATTGCGCTCGCGAGCATGCGCGTTCGTCAGTCCTCGGGCAAGATGCCCTTCATCGTCTACGACGACGCCGCGCTCGAGCTCTTCCACAATCTCGGTCGCGCCGCAAAGAGCCTCGCGGGGCTCAACGGCCGCAACGGCACGATGTTCAAATTCGACACGCTCGAAGCGCTCGCCCGTCACTTCGATGCGGACCCGAAGGCGCTCCAAGCAACGATCGACGCGTACAACGCCGACATCGCCGCCGGTCGCGACTCCGCTTTCGGCAAGGACCTCGAACGCTCCGGCCGCAAAGTCCGACCGATCGGGAAGACCGGTCCCTTCTACGGCATTCCGATGACCGCGCGTTGGGATTATTGCCCGGGCGGCATCCTCACCGACACCGAAGCGCGCGCTCTCAAACTCTCCGACGGCACGCCCCTTCCGGGACTTTGGGTGGTCGGCGAAGCCGCGGGCGGCATTCACGGTGCCGAGCGACTCACGGCCTGCTCGATGCCCGACTGCTCGGTGACGGGCATGCTTGCCGCCGAAAGCGCCGTCAAATCCGCCAAGAAGAGCCTCTGACAAGGATGTCATCCATGAAAAAGCACCTCCTTACCGCGGCCTTCGCCGCTCTCCTTCTCACCCCGACCTTTCAGGCCTCGGCCGTCGACCTGAAGCACAAGGGATTTGAGTGCTCCACCTGTCACGCGAAGGGCTTTACGGCGCCCGACCGCTCGACCTGCCTTACGTGTCACACGTCCGACGACATCGTCAAAGCAACGGAACACTTCAATTTCACGACGAGCTTTACGAATCCGGTGACGGGTGAAACGAAGACGAGCATCGCCCCCGTCAATCCGCACGACAACTTCCATTTCGGCCGCGACGACCAGTGCGTCAACTGCCACAAGGAACACAAGCCGAGCACGACCACGTGCCAGACGTGCCACGACATCGAACCCTGGGGTCTCAAAGCCCCGCGCTGATGCGCTAGCACCCGAAGTCTTCGCCCCGACCGTCCCCCGGTCGGGGTTTTCGTTTGTTTGCACGCCGCGGTCAACGGCATGAGATTTTTTGCGTAGGGCCTTGAGCTTAGGTACAATGTCGTGCCTTTTTCAACGGTTGACGTCTTCACCCTCCCGAACCGGAGTCGTCGTCCGCCTTTCCTGCCTTACAAAAACCCGAATCCCCCTACTCATGTCCGCCGATACAACGCCGCATACGTCCCATGCCGTGGACGACACCTCCTTCGAACGCACGATGAAGGCCCGACATCTGATCATGCTCTCCCTGGGCGGCGTGATCGGAACGGGTCTTTTTTTCAACACGGGGTTTGTGATCGGCGAAGTCGGTGCGCTCGGCACCGTTCTCGCCTACCTCGTCGGTGCCACGCTCGTTTATTTCGTCATGCTTTCGCTCGGCGAACTGTGCGTGGCGATGCCCCACACCGGAAGCTTCCACCTCTACACGTCGAAGTACATTTCCCCGCGCGTGGGCTTTACCGTCGCGTGGCTCTACTGGCTCACCTGCACGGTCTGCGTCGGGACGTCCCTTCTCGGCGCGGGCCTCTCCATGCAGTATTGGTTTCCCGACACGCCGGTCTGGTTCTGGTGCCTCGTCTTTTGCGTGCTCGTTCTCGGCATGAACGTCTTTACGAGCCGGCTTTTTGCGGAAGGCGAATTCGTCTTCTCGCTCATCAAGGTGGTGACGATTCAAGTCTTCATCATCTTGGGCGGCCTCGCCGTCTTCGGCGTCATTCCGCTTGCCGACGGCTCGCCCGCCCCCTACTTCAAGAACCTCACCGAAGCGGGTCCCTTCCCGAACGGCATCCTCCCGATGGTGACGACCATGGTGGCCGTCTTCTTCGCCTTCTCGGGAACGGAACTCATCGGCGTCGCGGCGGGTGAAACGGAAAACCCGCAACGCGTCATCCCGATGGCGATTCGCACGACGGTGGTGCGCCTCGTCGTCTTTTTCATCGGTACGATCGTCATTCTCGCAGCGCTTCTTCCGCCCGAAGAAGCGACGATCCTGAAGAGTCCCTTCGTGACGATTTTCGAGCGCCTCGGCATCCCCTACGCCGCGAGCATCTTCAATTTCGTGATTCTCACGGCCGTCGTTTCCGCCGCCAACGCCAACCTCTTTGCGAGCGGTCGCATGCTCTGGTCGCTCTCTAAGGACGGCATGCTTCCCAAAGCCCTCGCGAAGCAAAGCAAAAACGGTCTGCCCGTCACGGCGCTCGTCGTTTCAATGTTGGGCGGTTGGGCCACACTCGTCACTTCTGTCGTGGCGGCCGATACGGTCTTCGTTTTTCTTACGGCCCTCTGCGGCTTCTCGGTCGTGGTCGTCTGGATGTCGATCAGCCTCGCGCACATCAACTTTCGCAAGCGCTGGCTCGAAGAAGGCCGGTCGCTCGACGAGCTTCCCTACCGCGCGCCCTGGTTCCCGTTCGTGCCGATCGCCGCCATCGTACTTTGCTGCATCGCTTGCGTCGGCCTTGCCTTCGACCCCGAGCAGCGCCTGGCGTTGATCGTCGGCCTTCCCTTCTTCATCGGGTGCCTGCTCGTCTATCCGAAGCTCGCCGCGCGGCGTCCGCAGCACGGCGAGCCTCAAGAAGTTGCGCCCTGAGGCCCGTTCCTCATCCGCGATATGCGGATTTGAAAAATTCGCTCCTCTTCAGTACAATCCAATGATCTTTTTGGAGGCGTGGCAGAGCGGTTGAATGCACCGGTCTTGAAAACCGGCAACTCGCAAGGGTTCATGAGTTCGAATCTCATCGCCTCCGCCAAATTAAGAAGCCCGAACAGTTTCGACTGTTCGGGCTTTCTCTTTTTTTTGAAGGCAAGTATCTCTCGCGTACGGCATTTTTTAATCTTCTCGATTTTTCAAGAAATCAACCCTCCGACAGCAATTGCATACCTGTAATCTCAATAATTTTATTTCCATCGGATCGTCCTAAATACCAAACCTTATACCCTGGCGGCCTACGAAGTGATTCCAAAATCGTCATTTCAAAATCATTTCCACAAGCCTTGACGATTTCTTCAATAATCTTTCTAGCCAGTGCATCCGAAACACCGGAAACCAAGACATAGGGCTTAACTTCAATAAAAAATCCTTTCAATTTTCCCCGAATGGACGGCGGTATGTCTTTTGCGGATATGACTATCATTTCGTCTCCTTAAAAAGCTCAACAACATCATTCGCCATTACCTCTAAAAGATTCATCTCAACCGCCCTTGAACAAAACTCATCGATGACTGATTTTCTATCAAAACCAGTTTTATCTATTTTGGATGCCAATGAAAAAGACAAATCTATCGTCAAGAATTTTTTATATAAATCCGCCATATCATAGACAAATGGCATTGGCGATCCGGAGTGAACAAAACCGACCCGAGGACTATACCCCATAGTAACAATAACTGTCGTTACAACACCGTAAAGCAAACCATTGCTAAAAGTCAAAATAGAATTCACCAAATCACTGCCTTTTGGACTTCCCGGTGTATAAGATCTTCCCGCCCAACTCACCCCGTACTTTTGAGACATCTCGGAATATAATTGCCGTACTCTAATCCCCTCCATCCCCATCATCTCCGGTATTGACTTATTACTCAAGTCAACCCCAGGAAATCTCTGCGAAAACATGCGGCGCGCAACCATCAAGCGAGAATCCGGACTACTACTCATCATAATTTGACGAAGAAGATTTCTTGAATCCGATGTAGGCGACACTCCGGAAGCATAAAACGCCAACCCTTCCGCACCTATCCAGCAGACCGTGCACCCTGCAGAAGAGAGGATTTTTACCGCCTCATGCGTGATAGTCGTTCCAGGACCCAATAAGATAGCAGCAACCAGGCCAATAGGAATTCGAACAATATGGCACTCCGAATCAATCCATTTGACGCTGCTATCATCAACCTCCAGTCGTCCGTGTTCAAGATAGACATAGGGATACCTATCCTTAACTTGCGGATACAAATCCCTCGTCAGTTTAAAAAATATCTTTCTTGTCATAAAAGCTCCTCAAAGAATCTTCAGAGTTAAATATAATCAGTTGTACCCTCTCCATCGAATACCCTGAATAAGCAAGAAATATTGTTGCAGTTACCAGGCTTCTTCAACCTTCAAACACCCCGCAAGCGCGGGGAATAAGAGTTTCGGCAACTACCGGGATTGACCTATCAGAAACACCCCCGCAGATGCGGGGAACTTGCCACGGCGGGCAACCCCGTCTGGGCTTATTCGGAAACACCCCCGCAGATGCGGGAAACTCGCTCGATCAGCAAGCCGCATGCGTACGCCAGTGGAAACACCCCCGCAGATGCGGGGAACTCCTTGTCGTCCTCCCCGAGGACCCCAAGGGGCGGGAAACACCCCCGCAGATGCGGGGAACTCGTCTCGTCCTCAACCGTTGCAGAGGGTTCCGCGGAAACACCCCCGCAGATGCGGGGAACTCCCTCGAATGTACCAAAGCGGGGACTACGAGTAAGAAACACCCCCGCAGATGCGGGGAACTCGGCTCGGGGAAGTCTTGGGCGGTCGCGCAGGCGGAAACACCCCCGCAGATGCGGGGAACTCCGTCCGGGCGCCGCTTTGAGGTCGACGATTGTAGAAACACCCCCGCAGATGCGGGAAACTCGTCGGTGATCGACTTGAAGATGTCGATCTTTTGGAAACACCCCCGCAGATGCGGGGAACTCCCGAGACCACAGTTGGCCTCTAGCTCGTGAGCGGAAACACCCCCGCAGATGCGGGGAACTCCCTGCGAGAACCAGGCCAACTCGATCGACGTCGGAAACACCCCCGCAGATGCGGGGAACTCTACCCGATGCGATCGAGTTCGCGTGCCGTGATGGAAACACCCCCGCAGATGCGGGGAACTCTCGATACCTTCGGTCGACTTGACCGACTGTTCGGAAACACCCCCGCAGATGCGGGGAACTCATTCATGATGTCGTCCGAGGAGGGGAGGCCCCAGAAACACCCCCGCAGATGCGGGGAACTCTTCCGTGTACTCGCCGCAGTTCGGGCATTGGTGGAAACACCCCCGCAGATGCGGGGAACTCAGCAATATATCGAATTTCAACCCAATCAAATCACTATATCTTGATGTATTCGCATATTCCAGGGTTTAGATCAAATCTCTACTATTGAGCGACGAATAACTTTTCGAGACGTGTATCTCTTATGTATTCCAAAAGAAACAGGAACATCATACAAGACCATTTCGCCGATTTGATTTGAACCTACATCCTCAGAAATTTTCTCAAAAGGAAACCAAGGCTTTATTTCCAGCAGCTCCTTCAGTTTCATTCTGGCATCATCAATACCTGCAAAGCAACCCGAAAAAATGGGCTCCGAGGGTGGACACCCTTTTCTTCCAAGATAGACAGACCACTTTGGATTCTGAAGACCATTCACCATAGCCGTAGCCCACTTATCCGGAACAGTCAGTATGCAAGCAAAAGCCGCATCTTGCAGATAGTACCTCCTCGTTAGCTTAGCTCCGCCTTTTTTTGCCTTCGTCCCCAGAGAAGTTCTTGGGACTCGAAGAGAATTCCAAGAGTCCCCATCGGAATAGCCACCTCCTACCATATGAAAGTCCGAAGTGACGGTTGGAAGCACTTGAGAATCCTTTCGTCGCATGCAATAGACTTCAAGCTTGGATGAGCGAAGTTCATTAAGAGACTCCTCTTGTGGTCCGCCTCTTCCCATAGCGCAAAAAAGCAACCCAAAAATGCCCGACTTGGTTGGGAAAGGAAGAGTTTCTCGAGAGCCAAAAATGCTGCGATCACCCCAACTCTGCAATGGCCCTTCCAACCACAGCAATAGACTGTTAGTCATGATGCACGGCTTCCAGGATTTTCTCAATCAAATCATCAATAGTTTTACATGCGGTTTCTTCCCCAAAATCGATACAAGCCTTCTTATTAAATAGAGAACCGTATCGACATTCCTTGGAGTTCAGCTCATCAAGCATCGCCTTAATGCTGGAAGCCGCATAACCACCACCCTTTTCCATCTTAACGGGAGCATCAAAGACACACTGAAGGGGCTGTCCGTTTCGGACATAGCAACGACAGAAATCCCAAGTGCTCGATGCTACCATCGTCTTCTGGCGAGCCGATGGAACAGCCAGATAGAGTGCCTTTACAAAGTTTGAGATCGCATAGTCAATATCTTCCTTTTTCTCCAGACCAAGCGTTTCAATAAGTTGCCCGACATCGAGAGAAATATACCGATAGAAAGTACCCGAACTATATTCACTAACACCCAGATGACCACCTCCGTTTTCTTCCCTCAGATCATCAAGGCCCGAGAAAAAATCAAGTTCCGGAATCGCCTTATGAGTGGTAAAGGCGTGACTGAACGAGCATGCCGCCTCGACATTCATCTCAGAGGCTTTTGCCACCATCCTGCCGAAAAGGGCAATATCAAGGCCGTTATACACCGTGGCGCCAAGTTTCTTCAATGCCGACTTGATCGAACTTTCAGAGCTCTTGGCATTCAGTTTGTTTTCAACCAAACAGTCAACATTTTTATCGTACTCGGAACCCGAAAGATAAAGCAAAGTATCATCAGTCAAGGTTTTGGCAACTTCCGAAGCCAGCGCTTCCTGTTCGGTCTTGGTCTTTTCAAGCAACTTCTCCGCCAAAACTTCGGATACTTTTTTCGTGCGAATGCCGAGAGTGATGCCCAGATCATGAAGCTTCGTGCGAACAGCACGCTTCCAGCATTGAGAGCTCACGCGGATACGGGGGACTCCACCGATTGAGACCGTTTTCGGGCTCCCCACATCATCTCGATTAAGACATGAAACAGGAAAAGACTGAATGATATGAAATTCAATGATGGGTTTCATAAGTACTCCTTAACATTTAATAGAAAGCTGCATGAGCCCAAGACCCCATGCCCGACCCTTCCCAATCCCTCGTCCAACCGCCTCGACAAATCTTTCCTTATCCTGAACCTTCAGGACTCCGGAAATTCTTGCAGTATGCAAAGTGATTTTATTCTTCCCCTTATTAAAAATCAGCGGCCTGATTTTATCAATCTCCTTTTCAATAATCACGAAACCGGATTTTTCGGCCTTTGAATCAATCCACTTCCCGATTCCCAATTCATCCATAATCGGGACTCTTTTTCCGCTGAGTTTGCAAATGAACGGATTGGCAATCAGCGAAAACCTATAGTATTCCTTATCAAAAAACGATTCCGGAATAGGATTTGTGGTTACTCGAATATCATCAACTGCCGAATTCTTAACTTCCTGAATATTGGGTGAAACGTTTGATAAAATTCGAATTTCCCTACCAAAAATTCGTTCTCCACAGTCAACCCATTGTATGCCCGATGGGAGCTCCATCCCTTGGTCATCGTATCGACGAGGAAACAGATCCATAACTACCCGATGTATCGAATATGGGTCCGTTATCTTCAGACGAACTTGAGCCATAGGAGTAAGAATCAGTTGAGTTGCATGGAGCTGCATCAGACTTCCTCCACGTTATCGATCCCTCGGAAAAATTCCTGAGCCCATCGTGCACGTACTCTTTCACCGTAAAATTCCAGATCTCGAAGCACCGACGAGTAGTCCAGCTGCCCCGGACATCTCGACTGAATAAACTGAATGATGGGACGCAACACAAGAAGCACATCATCAATATCATCGGTAGCCAACAAGCGACGGAACCGAGGATCGTCCGGAAACTGATTTTTTGCTCCTTCATTTTTCTTCCGATCCTTTACCGCCAACCGAAGTGCTTTCCCCAGCGAAAGAGGTCCCGCGCCAACAGTCTTCTCAGAGGCCAGCATACCGGCGATCAATACATGAATTTTCCGCTTCTTGGTATCCGTCAAATCGATCCAAGGAGAGAGATATATCCAACTGCCCGACTCCTGCTCGGGGCTGAGCGATCGCCGCAAAGCTGCTCGCGCACCTTTGGACTGCATGCAAAGGCCAACCATGCCTTGAACGAATGCCGATGCATGATCTTTCGGTTTTTCTGTAGTGTTCATTGTTCTTCCTCACGCAAACTAAACGGCCGATTCTTGACCCAAGCCTCCAATCGTTTATTCCCAGGATTTTTTGGGCACATACGATCAAATACTTCATAGATCAGTCTGAGAGTTTTCCTGCGATAAGTCTCCCTCTCACCGGTTTTGCACAAATGCTCAAAGTCTTCCTTTAACTTATCACACTCCGACCAAAAATCCTGAACGGTTCGATCCACATGCTCCTTCCGCATATCCTTCAAGCTGGCCCAGTAACCGTAAGTTGCTGCCATAAGAACCTTCACAAGGCGAATAAGCCGTTGCTTCTCCTCCTTATATCGCGCATAGGCTTCAGCCCCTTCCGAATCTCCGTCAGGAAAAACGAAACTCTGACATACAAATCCGTCAGCGGCAGTCATACGCTGCTCTCCGGTATGGTACGTCACCTGAATCCCCAAAGACCAAACGCCTTTTTTCCCTTTTCTTTCACGGCCCGCACTCGTCTGCAAACATTTCCAGCCCGTGCTCTCATCGTAAAACGACAAAATTTCGTCCATGTGCCGCCAAGGCAAACTCCAGCGATTTGCCTTCAAAGTACGCACCTCCTCCTTGGACTTTGCACTTTTTCCGGACTTTTTCTTTGTGCCGTCACTATCTTTTCTTTGTACGGCAACACTGGGAGGAACCATTCCGAGAGGCAGCTTGGGTGATACGCCGTCCGTAACTACAATCCTATCACCCCGAATAAGACAAAATCGAGCAATCGGAAAAAGAAACTCGTACAGCGTAAAATGGAAATCCTCTTCGGAGATCGGCATTCTCTCCCACGGAGGAACACCCATATCCTTTATATAGGCACATCCATCAATATCCTCTTTCGTCAAGAGATTGTACCGCAATGTCTCCACGAGCCCGTCGGCAAGCACGAAATTGTGCAGATAGCCACTCGTCCCCATAGTCAATGCAGGGGCGGCAGTTGTCTTCTTCAATCCTTCCTTTAAAACTAATGTTTTATCAAAACGTTTTCCGCCAAAAGGAATGGAAACCAAGCGCAAGAATCCGCAAGCCAATTCCGAGTCACTGAGTGGTCGGCTCGACTGAGTTTCATTCAATATTGTCGTATTACCAGCCGCAACACCAAGGCGAATCTCCGTCAAATACCAAGCTTTCCCCAGATCAGCGGCTCCCAAATCCGGATACTGAAGAAAAGGCTTTTCCCCTTCCAAATCAAAAAGCGCCTCATGCTTATGCAGATAATCCAGAACTTTTCGACGAAAAACTTCCGGCGTTAAATCCTGCCAATCTTCACGATATTCCAAGACATCCTCGCAAGCGCGCTGCGTCAATGCACGAAGAAACAGAAAGCACGCCAGCTGATCCGCGACAGGACCGCATAGTTCATACGCCTCATCGTTCTCGAAAAGTTCGGTCAACGACAGCGGATATCGCCCTGCCACGGGGATCCAGGGCTTGGTAAGCAATGAGAACATGACCTCCTCCTTGGGTTTCTTGAAGTACTTTACGCCTCGCTGCGTCAATCACTGACGCATACAAACTTCCCCTTCCGCCAATTCCGCGAAAAGTCCCTCGCTTTTGGTATAGATCAAACTTCCGCGCGTCGTCCTTGCGCCCCGGACCTCTCCGTTTGGGCTCAGCATGCCGACGGCCGTGCGATTTCGTCCGAATCGCGACGATGCGGTGAGAAACTTGCGGAGGTTGTCGGGCAGCTCCGGCAACTCGTCGCGCACGAGAACGAAGGGGGTACGCACGAGCCGCTCTTCGCACCACAGCGTCAGTTCGGCGCCCGAAGCGCTCTCGGGCGGGAACTCCCTGTCCAAAATCAAAAGCTCGTCCTCGGGCCCCTCGATCCAGCGCGTGCAAGGGGCGCGGTCCGAGCCGCCGGAGATACTCATCTTCACCAACGCAGAGCCGCTCATAAGACGTCGCTTCTCGTCGACGTCCTCGCGCAATCGGAGAATCGGCTCGGGAAGCTCGACCTCCTCGCCGTACGCGGCTTCAAGCAGCTCGGAAATATCGTCAGGGAAGCAAATACGCTCCCGCCCGCCAAGAGCCCGACAGGTTTTCCAGAGTACGTAGGGTGCGTAGATCACTCCCGATGCGTCGAATTCGCCGTGGGCGATCTCGCCGGGACCGGGCACCAGAACGGTCATGCGGGGCGCCGTGCAGTCCGCGGGCCGTACGGTGCGCTCGTGCCGCCAGAGGCGCCCCATCCGTTGCAACAGATGATCCATCGGAGCAATTCGGCTCACCAGATAATCGGCATCCAAGTCGAGGCTCATTTCCAAGACCTGCGTCCCCACCAGCAATAGCCCCTTTTGCGAGCGTTCTTCGGCTTCCGGCGCAAAAGCTACGGTCCACCTCTCCTCAAGCGACAATCGCTCGACGGGCCGGAAGCGTCCGTGAAGCAGTCCAGACGGAACGACGTCCGAAAAGCGCCGAAAGACACGCTGCGCTTCGCCAACCGTATTTTCAATCCACAGTACTCGCTCGCCTCTACGCACACGAGCAATGACTTCTTCTTCAACTCCGACCTGATCGTCCGTGAGGTCGAGACGAACGTCGAGCTTGCGGTCGGCGGGCAGAACCCGCGTACCGCTCGACGCTTCGGTCACTGCCGTCAAGCGGACGGGGCTACGATCCCGTTCTTCATCAGTCGAGTCCGCCTCTTCGTCAAGGAATGCCTTCCTGGCTTGATGGGTGAGGGTCGCGCTCAGGATGATGACGGTACACCCAAGCAACCGAAGTGTTCGAACAACCGACTGAAGAAGCGTTGAGGTATAGGCATCGTACGAATGAACCTCGTCGAAGACGACTACCTTCGGAACCAAACCGGCCCATCGAACCGTATGGAATCGCACCGGAAGACCGGCCAAAAGACATTGATCGATCGTACCGACACCGAAATTACCCAGAAGTGCTCTGCGCGGCGTGCTCGCCCACTCACCGCCCGGAGCGGCCTCCTTGCCCATCGTAGCCCCAAGCAGACGAGCCGCTTGATGAACCAGATTTACAGGAATATCGCTTCGCGTCATGATTCTTACCGCATGAGCAAACCTTGACCAAAGCGTCGTACTTGTAAGCTGTGTCGGCATGGCGAAATAGATGCCTCGTGCCCGTCCGTCAGTGAGAGCTCGATACGCCAGCCACAAAGCCGCTTCTGTCTTTCCGTATCCCATAGGAGCCTCGAGTATGTACAAACCCGGACCGCTATAAAGTTCCCCCGCACTTTCCTGAAAAGCACGCGGCTCGAAGCCGAAGAGGGTGCGGAAATCCAGCCCTTCTTCGACGCGAATCTTCTCAAAACCCGCCCGAGATACCAACTCGCTTGCTTTGCGGGAAAAGTCGGCCTGTTCAAGCGGCTCCGAAACTTGCGAAGCGATCCAGTCAGCCAAAGTGACCATTCCGGCCCAGACGTCGAGCATCGCGCGGCGAGCTTTTGACCGGGGCGGCCTCGGAAAACTGTCGATTCCGAGCTCGTGCTTGTACCAAGCCAACGCTTCCGCGCGATACTCCTGCCACAGCCTGCCGCCCGCCGCGACGTATTCGGCGGGGTCTTCCACGTCTGCGGGCTCGTAGCCGTGGTGGCGCTCGACGACCTCCCCGATCGCTCGCATTGATTCGTCTGCAACAGCGATTCGGCTGACACACGGATGCGGCACTTCCTTAAGATCGGTGGGGAATCCCCGAAGGACCTCCGTCCAGTACTTCCCCTCGGCGCTTTCGGCGGGCAGAGAATCGAGGAGCTTTCGCAGAAACAACGGATTGATTTTTCCTACGTCGTGCGCTGCCGCCAAAAGCGCCCCTTTGTCGGGGATCATGCTTTCAAGCTCCATCACTCGACGAAGTTCCTGCCACACGTATGCGGTTAGCAACCCGTGATCCAGAACCGAAATGCCCAACCTCCTGCCTTCACCCGCCTTTTCAACTGTCTTAGCCGGAAACAATCGAACCACTTCCCGAACATCCATCTTTGTTCCTCCGCAACAGGTTCTGCAATGCAATGAAGTGTAATTCCGCATCGAATAAAACATCGCGCCCCTTGGCGGGCGCTTAGAGCGCCGAAAAGAAGAACCTTATCCTCTCTTACGTGCGTAACTCCGCAGGCGATACTTCTTCCCAAACATCTTCTCAAGGGAGGAAACCCATGATCACCCGTCGAAACCTTCTTTGCACTTCGGGTGCCCTGCTGGCGACGACGCTTGCGGGATGCGCCGCGGCGACGGCCCCTCTGGAGGGGCCCGGTGCCGTGAACGACGTCGTTGCATTGCCCGCCGGGAAAATCCGGGGGAGCGTTCACAACGGCATTCGCGTCTTCCGAAACGTCCCCTTCGGTGCGAACCCCTACACGCCCGAACGTCGCTTCCGCCATTCGGTTCCTCCCGAACCCTGGGCGGGTGTGCGCGACTGCACGAAGCCGGGGGCGATTCCCCTGCAACCCGATCGCAACGGCCCCGGGATGATCGGAGGGGGCGACGCGCTCGTACTCAACCTCTGGGCTCCTGCGGGCGGCAAGGATCTTCCCGTCATGGTGTGGATCCCCGGGGGCGGCTCCACGAACTGCGACAACAACGATCCCCGCTTTGACGGCACGCGTTTTGCCGAAGACGGCGTCGTACTCGTGACGCTCAACTATCGCGTCAACGTCGACGGCTTTTTGAAGCTCGAAGACGGGGATGCGAACTGCGGTCTCTCCGACATGATCCTCGGGCTCAAGTGGGTGCACGACAACATCGCGCTTTTCGGCGGCGACCCCAACCGCGTCACGGTCTTCGGTCAGTCCGCGGGCGGCACGCACACGACGAGTCTCATCGCCTCGCCCAAAACGAAAGGGCTTTTCTCTCAAGCGATCATTCAGAGTCCGTCGGCCGTCGCCCAGTGGCGCAACGAAGCCGATGCACGCAAGGCTGCGAAGCGCCTTGCCGACTTCCTCGGCGTGCCGCCCACTCGAGCGGGCTTTGCGTCGCTTACCAACGACGAGCTCGTCGCCTTCAAGAAGTTGGTCGGTCAACTCTCGAAGGACCCCGACTGGTCGCTTTTCGCGCAGGGCAACACGGCGCTCTTCAAGCCTTACGTCGAACACGACATCCTGCAGGATCGCCCCGTCGATGCGATTCGTGCGGGAGCGGCTGCGGGAATTCGCGTGATCTCGGGTTGTACGAAGGAAGAGTGGCGCAATTACGTTGTTCCGAGCGGTGCGATCGACCGCATCGGCTACGACGCCGTCAAAATGCTCGCGGCAAGCCTCGGCCTTCCTTCGAGCATCGCCGAAGACTACCGCGCCGCGGGCCACGGCCGCACGACGGGCGAAGTCTTCACGCGCATGCAGGGCGACCTTATTTTCCGCATGCCCTGCAACCGACTGCTTGAATCGCTAGCAATCTCCAGTACCCCTGTTTGGGCTTATTCGTTCGAATGGGAAAGCCCCGTGACGGGAAAGACCGGACAAAAGCGCGGTGCCGCTCACTCGAGCGACGTCTCCTTCGTCTTCGATACCATTGCCGCCCCGACCGCCGTCAAAATCAACGGCGCCGACGCGCCGCAAGCGTTGGCCGACGCCATGCACGGGGCTTGGGTGCGCTTTGCGAAGACGGGCGACCCGGGCTGGGAACCGTTCGACCTCGAACGTCGCGCCACGCGTCGCTTCGCCGATGAAGTGAGCACGGTGCTCGACCCGTGGGCGTTCGAGCGCAAGACGCTCATCGTTCCTTAAGACGAGCGGCCCCGGGAAGGTTCCCGGGGCGTTTCTTTTTTTCAGCGCTGAGAGGCGTCCATCAAGCGTTGCAGTGCATCGCGACGCCGGATCTCTTCGTCTCGACGTCGGACTTCTTCGTCCATGCGACGCACGCGCTCTTCATCGGCCCTGCGTCGACGCTCGTCTTCGCGCCGTCGACGAGCCTCCGCTTCACGCTCGCGTCGAGCGCGCTCCGCGTCGCGGCGTCGAATCTCTTCATCGCGACGGCGCATTTCTTCGTCGCGGCGCCGAACCTCATCGTCGTTCCAATCGTTCCGATCTCGGTCGCGATCTCGATCGCGGCGATCATCGCGATCTTTACGATCCTTTCGTTCGTTGCGCCTTTCTTCGCGATAGCGCTTCCGCCAGTACGCGTCCCACTCCTTTTCATCGTACCGACGACCGCGGTACTCGTACGTCCCGTCGGGATCCCGTTTCCAGTCGCGTCGGTACTCGTCGGCAAAGCGCTGCAGCTGCTCTCGAGATACCTCTTCGAGAATGGTCCCGATGACCGTCTCGGTAGCCCGGGCAACCTGGGTTGAGAGGACCACGGCGGCCACCGCAGCGGTGAGAAGTCGTCGTCGATTCGAGATCATAGGCCCTCCTTTTTGAGTGAGTATTCACACATATTTACTTTAGCGGCTTCACCGGCGGAGCTCAACAGCGGGACCGGCCGAACGAAATGCCGACCTCCCTTCCATAATTTCTTCAGCCATAGGTGCTTTCTATTGCCGATACGTCGCCTCCGTGACGTCTTCGATCGTACCCCCTATTATTAGACACGTGGAAATTCTTTTCCGGGAGTGTCGGCAACCATTCTGACGGCGAGCCTGATCCCCTCGGATCGAGGCTCAAGTTTTTCCAAGAAAACCAGCACAATTCCTTCCTCACTCAAGCTTGCTCACCGTCCGTTGAGCTGAAACGCATGATGGCGTGGCATTGGAAAGGGCGTCGGCATGTATCCCGAACCTCACCCCGAGTTCGACGTCTTCGAACGAACCGTTCGACGCATCATTGTCCGACTGGTGTTTTTCCCGACCCCGCGCTCGCGCACGACGCGGTAAGGTAACCGCTCGGTCACGCGCGCAGGGCGACTGCCTGCGCCGCGTCTTTTCCGAGTTTCCGCCAAGGAACAAACTTGGAAGACGGAAGTTACCGAACTCACCCCAACCACTTGAAAGGAGGCGGCGCTTTCCGCGCACTCTCGTGCGCCTCTTCGGAGCGCCGAAACGACTATGAATCTTCGTATCGCCGCCGCGGCTTTCTCGGCCGTTGCCATGCTCTGCAGCTCGGTCTACGCTCAGGAGCCCGTCAACCCGCAGCCCGCCACGCCGCTCACCTACGAAAATCCCGCCTACCAGAAGATCACGCCCGACGTCGCGAAGAAGATGATGGAAGAAGGCGGCGTGGTTGTGATCGACGTGCGCGAACCCAACGAATACGCCGAAGGCCACGTCAAGGGTGCCGTGAACGTTCCGCTCTCGACCCTGAAGCCCGGCGTCAAGCTCGAAGCCGCCCCCGACCTCAATCAGAAGGTGCTCGTGCAGTGCAAGTCGGGTGTTCGTGCCGAAAAAGCCTCGAAGATTCTCGTTGAATCGGGTTACAAGCACGTTTACAACTTTTACGGGACGAGCCAGTGGCCGTTCGGCCTCGTGAAGTAAGCGTCAACTTACTTTAAAGACCTTGAAAAAGCCCGAAGCAATATTAAGCTTCGGGCTTTTTCGTTTTGCCTTTCGTCACCGGACAAACTGTCTGGGCTTTTCGTGCAACCACTGTTCGAACGCTTCTCGGAGCGAAAAGCGCATGTACTCCGCGTGCGGCGAAAGTTCCATGCCTTTGCGCCGGAAAAAAGACACGCTCAACGGAGCTAGCGGGAACGCTTCCTTGGGCAGTGCCCGCAGACGACCCTCATAACGCGGATCATCCGCCGTACTTAAAGGCGACAGGCTCAACGCCCGCCGTCTCCCCTTGAGAGCGTCGATCCCGTAAAAATCGCAAATCGTCAAACTTTTCGGCACGCCCGCACCGAATTTCACGAGCTCGCTTGTCAGAAAATCCTCGTCCTGAGCCGTGGACAGCCACTCGCTTTCGGCAAAAAGGCGACGCAAGTCGGCACCGGGTTCGAAAATCGGATGCGACGGGTGCGCGACCACACCCTGATCGACCTCAAAGAGCCGCTCTTCGACGAGACGTCCGAGCTCCTGATGCCGATAACGCCCTACGAGAAGAAGCGACAGATCCACCCGATCGGTCAAGATGAGCGGCAGACAGTCCGAGAGAAAACCGCTCGAAAACACGATTTTCACGTCCGGGAATCTCGACCGGAAACGCCCGACCGCTTCGGCAAGCACCTCGGGTTGCAGTACGGGCGTCACTGCAAGCCGCAACGTGGGTCGCGTGCCCGCCACAATCGCCTCCACCGCCGCGGTCGCCCGATCCGAATTCGTGGCGATCGTTTCCGCATAGGGGAGAAGCTCCAAGCCCGCCCGATTCAACCGCAACCCGTTCGAACCGCGGTCGAAAAGCTCGGCTCCCAAATCGGCTTCGAGCCCGGAGATCGCTTTGGCGACCGTCGATTGCGTCAGCGAGAGACGGGCGGCTGCCGCTCGCACGCTTCCGGTGTGTACAACGGCAAGAAACGCCTTGATTTGACGGATTTTCATAATCAAACAGAATTTGACTGAAGTCGATGTCCACCTACGAGGGAGCGGAGCCGGATGATCGAAAATTATCGCTTTTCCGCGCGCTTGCGCGGTGCGTGATCTGTTCTCTCGGACGGCGCGGTACGAAGACGGGCGCTCCGCCTGCGCGAAGCGCCCGTGTGCGATCGGCTCGGCGAAGCACGAACTACGTGCTTCGCATTAAGAATCACGTCGAAGCCAACTCCCGGCCGACGAGCCACCCCCAGGTCGCCGCGCGACCCGCGCAGAAGCCGCCGATCAGATTCGGATACGTATTCGCAAAGAACGATCCGCTGTCCTGACCGATCACGTAGAGCCCCGGGATGGAATTGCCCTCGGTATCGATCGCCTGCATGTGCGTATCGATCTGGATACCGTCGAGCGTGCAAAGCGAGTAACCCGCATTCTTCACCCCGTAGTACGGTGCCTTTTCAAGAGGCGCAAGACGGAATGCTTCCTTACCGAAGTCTTCGTCGACGCCCTTGTGCGCCAATTCGTTGTAGCGCTTCACGGTGGCGACAAGCTTCTCGGGGGGCAGATGCAACTTGCGAGCAAGCTCCTCGATCGTGTCGGCCTTCTGAACAAAACCTTGCTTGATCAGCTGCGGCAAAACCGTCGATTCGATGAACTGCCACTCGAAAATCGGTCGGGCTCCGTTCGGGTGCGGGTGGAGACGAGCGCAACCCGCCATACACGTCTTCTGAACGAAATCGGTCCAGGTTGCGTCGAAAATCGAGTAGTGGCAATGTCCCTTTTGATATTCGTCCGCGTGAAGAATTCCTTCGTAGGTACCCGACTCGTTGAAGAAGCGTTCCCCGTCGGCATTGACCTTGAGCCAGGGCTGACTGCCCGGCCAGAAGGTACCCATGTCGGTCTTTTTCATCGCCTCGATGCCGGGCTCCTGCTCCGGACGCAACGCGCTGCGGTCGAACTGCGCCATCGAGTGCGTCTCGTCCATCTTGGCACCCACCCAGAGGCAGGCGCGGATCCCGTCGCCGAGCGCCCCCGGCATCGATTTGTTTCCTCCCAGGATTCGAAGGTTCCAGGGCTGAAGCGCTTCGAGCATCGCATAGTTGCGACAATAGCCGCCCGTAGCGATCACGGTTCCTTTCGAGGCACGATACCGAACGAGCTTGCCGTCGGCATTTTGCGCGATGCACCCCGTCACGCGTCCGTCGACGCGTTCGAGCTTGAGCATCTTGGTGTTGTAATGAAACTCCGCACCGTGCTTGACGGCGTAGTCGTAGAGCACGGCATTGCCGTTCAGACGCTTGCCGCCCTTTTCGGCTTCCCAGCGCGCCAAGGGCCATTTGGGCGTATGGCACGACGGCCAGGCCGGATACCGCGACTCGGCGGGCGAATCGACCGTCTCGTGCCAAAGTTCGACGCCGCGCTCGGCCAGACGGTCGCCGTACCAGTTCATGACCTCGCCCGAACGGTCGACAAAGGTCTTGAGGAGCCGCTGATCGACGTGTCCGCCCGCAGTCTTCGTCGCATAGGCGATGAAGTCGAACTTGTCGATCTTCGTCCCCCACTTTTTCTGGTAACGCGAATCGATTGCCGCAAAGCCTTCGCGCACGCCCGTGCCGACGGCGAATCGGTCGATGCCGATCACGCGCGCACCCTGCTCGGCGGCCGACGCCACGGCAAACATACCGCTCGTACCGCAACCGACGACGAGCACTTCGGCATCGATCGTAAGGGCAATGTCTTTTTCGTCGATGACGGGAGGCTTGCCGAGCCAGTCGGTCGGATCCTCCTCGGCGGGCTTCGTCTCGTGCTTCACGACCTCGACGGGAATTTCTCCCTTGGCCTGCTCGATGCACTTCGCAGCCGCACGAGAAACGGCGTCCGACGTGACGGTAGCCCCGGAGACCGCATCGACCGATGCGGTTTGCTTTTCCATGAGCAGAGCCTTGAGTTTGTTTGCGGCGGCCTGCCCGATCGCGGGCGTCTCGCCCGAAGCGTCGATCACGACGTCGGTGATGCGATTCGCATCGAACGTCATCGTGACGGTTACGTCACCGGCGATACCGGTTGCTTTCGCCGTATAGGTGCCGGGCGTGTAAATTCGGGTGGGGGCGGCATGCAACAGCGAAGCGGCGGCAGCCGCCCCGGTTGCGACGCCGGCGCGCAAGAGATTGCGACGGGTCAATGCGGTCATGAAACGTCTCCTTTGGTGTAGTCGTTCGGCCGGATGTTTTCACAGTCCGGCTTCAACGATCATACGATGCGACCGCACCGCACCCCGCGGAAGTTTTTTCGCCCCGTTCGCCGAAAGCGAACGCACTCGCTTGCGCTTTTCCGGCTTCGAATCGGACCGTTTACTTCAAAGTCACGTCCCGTTCGCCCCCTTCGAGAGAGGTTGTCGAAGCATCTCCCGAAAAGAGCCGTGCGACGCGGTCGGACGCCATGATGGCGCCGCGCGCGAGAACGAGCGACACCAATACCGTGAGGGCGAGCCACACCCAAAAGCCCGCCCGACCTTCCGAGCGCAACATCGTGCTTCCCTTCATTGCGAAAAAGAGCGCCGCGAAGACCACGCACGCGGAAAAGACGGTCGTCAAAATCCCCGCGACGAGGTCGCGCCGGCTGCCCGCCTCGACGACGAGACCGGGCTTCGCGGGATCGAATCGTACGAGAACCGTCTCGCCCGGCTTTCGGACGTCACCCTCTTCGCGCGACGTCAGAAAGCGCGCCTCGACGGTACGGCCCGGCTCGGGTTCGTAACGAACGACTTCGTAGTACACAAGTCGCGTCATCTCCCGGTCGTCATGTCGATAGCGCCTCTCCTCGACGTCGACGCGAACGATTTCGGCTTCGGCGGTGAGTCCCGAGCGCGCGAGCGTGAGGTCCGTCTTCACGAGCTGCGCCCCGTAAAGAAGACCGTAGAGGCCGAGAAGAACAAACAGACACGAAGCAACGTAAAAAAGGGCGGGCATCCACATGGGTTTTCTCTTTCGGTCGTCCCGCAAGCCCGGAATCGCTTGCGGAGTCCTTGACGCCCGGCCGCGCCGAGCCTTCGCCTGCAGGTAGGCGAACCCGAAAAAAAGCAAAAGGCCGATGAGCGTCAGGGTGAATTTCATTGCAAAGGGGTGCGCTGCGGAGAAGCGCGAGAAAAAGCCGATCCCTTATCTTCGCACGTTGCAAGGGCGACGCGCGGTTTTTCCAAAAACCGTATCGGGCTCCCATAAGCTCGAACTTCTCGCAAACAGAAGCTCTCCGACCTTTTCCCGCGTACCCCGGCTCGGTACGCTTTTCACCGACGTACCGAGGCCTTTCTCAGCGTCTCGAGCGCCTTTTCCATTCACGAACGCGGCCGGGGCAACACCCGCCGCACGGCCGGAAATACCCCATGACATTCACCCCGGAAGAGAAGCGCTTCACCGATGTGATGGCGCAATTTACGACGTACTTCGGCAAACACTTGCCCGACGACGTCATGGAAAAACTCGCGCGGCTTCGCGAGGAACAAACCTCCGACATCGCCCGCCTCGTCTACGACGCAATGTTCACGGACCTGGCCATGGCCGCCGAGCGCGACGTGCCCTGTTGCCAGGATACGGGCGTCATTCAGTACTACGTGCGTCTCGGCGCGGACTTTCCCGTTAGGAACGGACTCGAAGCATGTTTGCGCGAAGCGGTGCGCCGTGCGACGACAAGCGCCCCTTTGCGCCACAACGCCGTGCAGATTTTCGACGAGAAAAATACGGGCGACAACACGGGAGTCCGCATTCCCTGGATCGACCTCGAACTGGTCCCCGATTCGGACGAATGCACGATTTACGGTTATATGGCCGGGGGCGGATGCTCGCTGCCCGGCGCGGCGAAAGTTTTGATGCCCGTTGAAGGCTACGAGGCGATCGTGCAGTTCGTCTTCGATACGATCTGCGAACGGGGCGTGAATGCGTGTCCGCCGCTTTTGGTCGGGATCGGCATCGCGGGTTCGGTCGACGTTGCCGCCACGCTCGCCAAACGAGCGCTCATGCGTCCGGCGGACTCGCACATCGACAACGCGCGCGGAGCCGAATTCGAACGGATGCTCGCCGACGGCCTCGATCGACTCGACATCGGTCCGGGCGGACTCACGGGCCGCAAAACCGTGATGGGCGTCAACGTCGAAGTCGCAGCCCGCCATCCGTCGTGCCTGGCGGTTTCGGTACAGACGGGTTGCTGGGCGCATCGCCGCGCGGCCATTCGTTTCAAGAGCGACCTCTCCTTCGAGGTCCTGACGCACAAGGGGGCCCTATGCTGAAAAAAGTTTTGACGACCCCCGTGCGGGCCGAAGACATCGAAGACCTTCGCATCGGCGACGTGATCTACCTCTCGGGCACGCTCGTTACGGCGCGCGACGACGCGCACATGCGCCTCGTGAAGCAGGGACGCAAGCTTCCCGTCGATCTCGACGGTCTCGCCATTTTCCACGCGGGCCCCATCATGGTGCCCTGCTCGGACAAGGAACACTCGGGCAGCGGCTACAAGGTCGTTTCGATCGGCCCGACCACTTCGATGCGCATGGAAAAGTTCGAGCGCGAATTCATCGCCGAAACGGGCGTGAAGGTGATCGTCGGCAAGGGCGGCATGGGTGCGGGCACGGTCGAAGGGTGTCGAACGCACAAGGCGCTTCATTGCGTTTTCCCCGGCGGTTGCGCGGTACTCGCCGCCTCGAAGGTCGAAGAAGTGACGGCTTTGCACTGGCCCGAACTCGGCATGCCCGAAGCCATGTGGGTCATGCGCGTCAGGGAGTTCGGCCCGCTCATCGTCTCGATCGACACGAAGGGCGGCAATCTCTTCGAGGAAAACAAGCGGACGTTTGCCGAACGCAAGCAACCGATCGTGGATGAAATCTCGGCGAAGGTCGATTATTTCGATTGAGAACCCGAGCTCTTTTTCGAGGCCGCCCGGCAGGTTTGTCGGGCGGCCGTTTCGTTGTCCGCCGAGAACGGCTCGGCATGATTTCGCATCACCGCGAGGAAGGCCTCGGCCGCCCTCGAAACGTAACGGCTCATGCGGGATGCCGCATAAACGACACGCTCGGGCATTTCCGGATCGAGCGCGAAAAACCGCACCTCGGCGCTCGTACGGCGCGCAAGCGTGTCGGGGACGAGCGTCGCGCCGAGACCCGCGGCCGCGAGCGCGAGAGCCGCGGCAAGCGACTCGCTTTCAAGAACCACGCGAGGCACGGCGCCCGTACGCCGTTGAAGTTCGAGAGCAACGTCGTGGAGGTGCTGTCCGGGTTTCATTCGGATGAAGGGGCGCCCGTCCAAACGCGAGAACGGGAAGCGCGGCCGCCCGTCGGCGTCCCGCTCGGGGATCCATCCGTCGAGCACCGGGTTCTCCGGGTCCACGGCGACCACGAAACGCTCGCAAAAGAGGGGCGTCAGCTTCAAATCCGAAGGATCCGAAGGTTCGACGAGGATGGAAAGATCGGTACGTCCCTCGCGCGCCGCACGCTCGAGTTCGGCCGTCGTCCCTTCGACAAGTTCGAGCTCGACGTCGGGATACGCGCGTCGAAAGACGGGAAGCACGTCCGCAAGAAGGATCGTTTCTCGGAATTCGGAAACCCCGAGCCGCAACGTCCCGCGTACGCCCGAAGCGAGGTCCGCAAGCTCGCGCCGACACAGGTCGCGCTCGCATTCGATGCGCGTTTCGGCCCGAAGAATGCGCTCGCCTGCGGCCGTCAAACGCAAAGGCCGCGACGAGCGCTCGAGCACTTCGAACCCCCAGGCGCGCTCGATCCGGGCAAGCGCCTGCGAGAGCCCCGATTGCGTGACCCCCAATTCCCGCGCCGCGCGGGTGATGCTCGACGAACGGGCGAGCGTTTGGAGAATGCGTACGGTCGATTCGGCCACGGGCGCCCTCCGAAAAGGTCGCTCAGTGCTTGGGAAGGAACGCCTTCACGGCTTCGGCCTCAAGGGCGAGCTCGGCGACGTTGCGCTCGATCCGGGCGCGAAGCGCTTCGGAAATCGCCAGGTCCGCAACGGGACGTGCGACACCGCCTTCCGTGCGGCAGGGGAAACCGAAAACCATCCCTTCGGGAACGCCGTACTCTCCTTCGGAGGGAACGGCCATCGTCACCCACCGCTCGCCCGAGCCGAGCGCCCAGTCGCGCATGTGGTCGATCGCAGCGGAAGCGGCCGATGCCGCGGAACTCGCGCCGCGCGCGGCGAGAATCGCTCCGCCCCGCTTGGCAACGACGGGTTCGAATTCGTCGTGAAGCCACGCGGCGTCGAGCCTGCCGGCCACCGGTTCGCCTTTGACGGTTGCGAACGAGACGTCGGCCGCCATGGTCGGGCTGTGGTTCCCCCAGACGGCGACGCGGTCGATGTCGGCCACGCGGCAGCCGAGTTTTTTCGCGAGTTGCGCTTCGGCGCGATTCTGATCGAGCCGCATGAGAGCGGAGAAATTGCGCGCAGCGAGCTCGGGCGCGTTTTTCATCGCGATCATCGCGTTCGTGTTGCAGGGATTGCCGACGACGAGCACCTTCACGTCGCGCGAGGCCGAGGCGTTGAGCGCGCGCCCCTGCTCGACGAAAATGCGGGCGTTGGCTTCGAGCAAATCGGCGCGCTCCATCCCCGGAGCACGCGGACGCGCCCCGACAAGAAGAGCGTAGTCCGCGTCGCGGAACGCCTCGACGGGATCGCGAAAGGCGGAAAGCCCCTCAAGAAGCGGGAACGCGCAGTCTTCGAGTTCCATCATGGTGCCGGTGAGTCGAGCGCTCGACGCGGACTCGGCGCGCTCGAGAAGCCGCAACTCCACGGGCTGGTCGGCCCCGAGCATGGCCCCCGAAGCAATGCGGAAAAGAAGCGAGTAGCCGATCTGACCGGCCGGGCCCGTGACGGCCACGCGAACGGGTTTTTTCATGGTATCCATGGAGTTGCCTCACTGAATCGGCGCCGCTCGTCCGTCGTCGGGCGAGCGGCGCGGGAATGGGTGGATGTTCGGAGCGCTTTGCGAATGCTTTCAGCGCTTGTCGGTAAGCCTGATTTTCGTTTCCAGCTCTTTGAAGCGCAAGGGTTTCGGAGCGCTCCGGCGGTTTTCGTAGTCGGTATGAAGAAGTTCGTGCGCGAGGTCGCTTCCCGCCCGACCGAGGTAGTCGCGGTAGAGGGCCGCGACGTCCGGGTTTTCGTCCGAACGCTTCACGGGGAGACGCTCGTCTTCGTCGTAGACCATGCGCTGACGAACGGGAAGGGTACGCTTCCAACTTTCGCCGCGCGCGGTGCCGCCCCCGCCGATGCAGCCCCCGGGGCACGCCATCACTTCGACGAAGTGCCAGGGCGAGCGCCCCTCGCGAACGCACTCGAGCACCGGGACGAGGTTCTTGAGCCCGTGTACGACCGCAACGCGGAGTTCTCCGAAGCGTTTCGTGTCAACGCGCGCTTCCTTCACGCCCTCGAGCCCGCGCACGGGCTCGAACCGCAGGGGAAAAGCGCGGGGCGAGCCCGCGAGAGCGCACACCGTACGCAAAGCCGCTTCCATCACGCCCCCCGTCGTCGCAAAGAGCTGCGCCGCACCCGAGGCCTCCGTCATGAAGGGGGAGTCGAAGGGCTCGGGGTCGATCCCGAGGGGATCGATCCCCTGAGTGCGAAAGAGTCGCTCCAATTCGCGCACGGTCAGGACGAGGTCGACGTCGGGCACGCCCTCGCGCGCGAGCTGCGGGCGGGCGGCTTCGTCCTTTTTGGCCGTGCAGGGCATGATCGAAACGACGCGAATCGCGGCGGGGTCGATCGCTTTGACGCGGGGCAGATAGGTTTTCGCGAGCGCGCCGAAAATCGCCTGAGGCGAGCGGGTGGAGGAGACGTGGGGGAAAAGGTCGGGATGACTCTTTTCGACGTGATTGATCCAGCCCGGGCAGCAGGATGTGAACATCGTGTCGACGCGTCCCTCGGAGCGCTCGAGACGGTGAAGAAGTTCCGTGCCCTCTTCGAGAATCGTCACGTCCGCCGACCACCGCGTGTCGCACACGAAATCGGCGCCGAGCTTTTTGAGACCCGCAACGATTTCCCCTTCGAGGTTGCGTCCGGCAGGGGCCCCGGCGGCTTCGGCAAACGCCATGCGCACGGCGGGCGCGATCTGCACGACCGTCACGACGTCGGGGTCGGCGAGGTAGTCGAGGAAGCGGTCCGTTTCGTCCTTGACGGCAATGGCGCCCGTCGGACAGACGAGGGAACACTGTCCGCACTGCACGCACCGATCGGAGTCGCCCCAGAGACCGCCGTCAAAGCCGACGCTCGACGCGCACCCCGTTCCTTCGAACGTGATGGCGGAAACGCCCTGCACCTGCCGGCAGACTTCGACGCAACGAAGACACCGAATGCACTTGTCGGCCGTAAAGACGAGGGCGGGAGCCGAACGGTCGACCGTCGTGCGGTCGGTGAGGCGCCCCGAGAGGCGCGAGAGGTCGAGCCCCGTTTCTTCGGCAACGCGCTGGAGTTCGCACCGCCCGTGGCGCGCACAGCCCGAGCAGCGCTCGCAGTGGTCGGCAAAAAGAAGTTCGGCCTGAAGGCGACGCGCGCGGCGCACGCGTTCGGAGCGCGTGTCGACGCGCATCCCGTCCGTGACCGCGCTCGTGCAGGCGGTCGCAAGCGTCGTGCGGCCGCTTGCGGTCGTAACGTCCACGAGGCACATGCGGCACGTTCCCGGGCGGTGATTGAGCGCGGCGAATTCGCACAGGGTCGGAATCCGCACGCCCTCGCGCCGGGCCACTTCGAGCACGGTTTCGCCTTCGCGACAGGCCGCGGGGCGGCCGTTCAAATAAATCTGCATGAAGTTCTCCCTGGGGTCGGTGCCGGTCAGTGTTCTTCGAGCGCGCTCTTGCCCGGAATCGGGCGCAGGGTCGTGAGCGAGAAGAGCCGATAGCAGCGCATGCAACGCTTCGCTTCTTCGAGCGCTTCGTCGGGATCGAGCCCGAGCTCGACCTCGTCCCAGCCCTTGACGCGCTCCGAGGCGTCGAGATGTCGGATTTCGGCGCGAGGCTGCGTCGCGGGCGCGGGTTCGGGCGGCTCGGCATCGAGAAGCTTTCCTTCACGCAGCATTTCGCTCATGCGACGGCGCGCGAGAAACCCGGGAACGCCCGTAAGGAGATACTCGTGAATGGAAGCGGCGGCCGTTTCCCCTTCTTCGAGCCCGCGAATGAGACTCGTCGGACCGATCGCCGCATCGCCCCCGGCGAAGACGCCGTCGCGCGAGGTGGCGAGCGACGCGTCCACTTCGATCGTGCCGCGGCGCGTGAAGCGAATCCCGTCTTCGGGCGTGAAGACGGACGGATCGGTTTTCTGCCCGATCGCCGCCACGACGGTCGAGCAGGGGATGACGAATTCGCTCCCCAGAATCGGACGCACCGAGCGTCGACCGCTTGCGTCGGGTTCGCCTTCCGTCATCCGAACAAGCTTGAGCCCGACCACTTCGCCCGCTTCGACCACCACTTCGACGGGGGCCGTGAGGAATTCGAAGTCGATCCCCTCCTCGAGCGCCGCTTCGATTTCCTCGGGGTCCGCGGGAGCGCTTTCGCGCGTGCGACGGTAGGAGACGACCACCCGAGCGCCCGTCCCTTCGAGAAGACGGCGCGCCGAGCGACAGCAGTCCATCGCGACGTTGCCGCAACCGACGACGACCACGTCGCCTTTGAGGGGCATGGAGCGGCCTTCGTCCTGGGCGCGCTCCAGATCGAGCAGGAAGTCGAGGCCCTTCAGGTAGCCCTTCGCGTCGGTCGCTTCGCCTTCGAGACCGAGGTACTGCCCTTCGGGGCAGCCGAGCCCCAAAAAGACGGCGCGGTAACCGCGTCGGAAGAGGTCTCCGATCGAGAAATCGCGCCCGAGGGCCATCCCGTAATGCACGCGCCCGCCGAGACGCGCGACGGCGTCCGTTTCCGTTTCGAGAAAGCGGTTGGGAAGGCGATAGGCGGGAATGCCGAGACGCGCCATGCCGCCCGCGTGGTCTTCCTTTTCGAAGACGTCGACGCGAACGCCGCGACGCAGAAGATGGTAGGCGCAGTTGAGCCCCGCGGGGCCCGCCCCGACAACGGCAACCGAGGGCGCAAGGGGGCTCGGCAGATCGCGCGAGGGCGCTTTTTCAAAGAAGTCGACGACCGCTTCCCCGGCGTGATCCGAGGCGAAACGCTTCAAATCCTTGATCGCCACGGGCGCGTCGACCCGACCGCGCACGCAGGCCTTTTCGCAGGGGCGAACGCACACGCGCCCGCAGGAGCCGACGAGGGGATAGTGTTCGAGAAGAACCGCGGTCGCGAGCTCCGGATGGCCGTCGCGGATGTAGTCGATGTAACGGGGCACTTCGACGTGCGCGGGGCACGCCTCGATGCAGGGCGCGGTAGCGACCTCGTAATGGTCGCGCGTGCCGCGGGGAACCGCGGGTGCGTGCCGCAGGTCGTCGAGAAAGTGGTCGATCGCTCCGAGAATCGGCGCGGGGGTCGTCAGACCGATCCCGCACAAGCTCGATTCCGCCATCAGAGCGGCCACCTCGCGCACGTACGCCCAGTCGACCGATTCGCCTTCGCCGTTGCAGGCCTTCTCAAGCGCTTCGGCAATGAGCACCGTACCCGCACGGCAGGGCGTGCAGCGCCCGCACGAGAGGCGGCGCGCTTTTCGGTAGTAGCTGTAGAGGACTTCGGCGAGCGTCACGCGCAGGTCGAAAACGAGAAAGCCCTGAGGACCCGCGAAACCGGTCACGGGGTTTCCGGGATTGAAACTTTGGAGCGCCCCCACGGGCACGTCGTCGGACGTCGGATGACCGAAGTCGCGTCGGTAGTCGTGCACGCGACCGTTCCAGACGCCGTAGATGAGTTCGTCCATGCAAGGAGTCCTTTGAAATTTGATGTTCGAATGCGCCCCGGCCGCTTCCCGCCCGTCACGCACGTTTTCAAGCGGCTTTTCCGCGCCTTGCATGCGCTTCGAGGAAATCGGACGACTCGATCGGACATAGAAAAAGTTCTATACTTTCCGTCGTCGGGACGACTTCGTCTCGTCGTTCGCGTCTCTTCGGGCGCTTTTCGGGCGCCCCCTCGGGTCGGCGCCGCCGCTCCGCGATTTCGCCTTTCGAGCGGTTCGAATCGTTTGCGCCGGGCGCTTCGATCGTCGTCGCAGGATCGAGCCGCGCAACGGTCGATTCATTATAGGGAAATGCGCCCCCGCGTCAAGAAAATCTTCTACGCTCGAGACGTTCTCTTCTACTTCTACCCTTTTCGCAACCTCCGCCGGCTTTTCTTCCGCATGACCGATCCGCGTTTTTTGCCCTACGTCCGCGTCGCCCGCTTCATCGCCCGCACGTTCGGACCCGACTGCGAAGTGGTGCTCCACGATCTCACGACGCCCGCGCACTCGGTGATTCACATCGAAAACAACGGCGTGACGGGGCGACGAATCGGCGACACCTTCAAGCACCTCGTCGACAAGGCGATGCGATCGAACGAAACGGACGACGTATTCGCCAATCACTACTACAGATGCGAGGGACGGCTCGTACGTTCCTCGTCGCTTCTCATCCGCGACGAAACGGGAAAACTCGTCGGAGCGCTCTGCATCAACGCGGACGTGACGGCGGTACAAGCACAACTCGATTTCGCGCGAAGACTTCTTCCGGGATTCGTCGAGGAATTGCCCCCGGAAGCTTCCTGCCCGAACCGGGCACCGTCGAGCAAGCGTGCGAATGCGGGATCCGAGTCGCTTGCGGCCCTCGACCCGGAGGCGTCCGCCGAACCCACGCCCACGGTGCTCGAAATCGTGTGCGGCCTCATCGACGCGGCGGTCGCCGAAGCGTGCGCGTCGGGCCCGCTCACGAAAGAAAAGCGTCTGCAGGTATTGGAGTTTCTCGAAGGAAAGAACGTCTTTCTCGTGAAAGGAGCCATCGAGCGCACGGCGGAGCGTCTCGGAGTGGCAAAAGTAACGGTGTACAGCGACCTCGACGCCATTCGCCGGCGGTAACGATTCGCCGCGGGGAGACGAACGAGTTTTCCCGTCAACACCGCTCGGACTCCCGTCGATCCTTCGCGCGCAACGCTTCGGAGAATACGAGCTTTGCGAATCGTCTCGGCTAAAATGCCTTTTCGCTTCTTCGATTCGCCTCTTTTCCTTCATCCGGTTTTCCACGCCATGCGTACCTGCGCACGACTTCTCGCCCTGCGACTCTTCGTTTCCGACGAGGGCGCCCTTCCCGCCTCGACCGTTCCCCCGATGTTGCGGCGGCGCCTCTCGCCCCTCGGACGCCTTGCGGCCGCGGCCGCCCTGGCGGTCCCCGCCGACAACGCGACGGAAGACCCCGTCGAATGCGCGGCGCGTGCGAGCGACACCGCCTGGGTTTTTGCGTCGCGGCGCGCCGACATCGCGCGTGCCGTCGAGGAGCTTCGCAACATTCGTGCGGGAGACGGCGTTTCGCCCGCGCACTTTGCGACGAGCGTGCACAACGGAATCGAAGCGCTTCTTTCGATCGCCGCGGGGCACACGGGGGCGGAAACCGCCGTCGCGGGAGGCCTTTTCACGGCGGAAGCGGGCTTTGAAGCGGCGGTCGGCCTTTTGAGCGAATACCCGCGCGTACTGCTTCTCGTTGCGGACGAAGCACCCGAGAGCGTTTTCGGCGAGAAGGCCGCACCGGCATTTGCGGGCGTGATGCTCCTCGGGCGCGCCGAACCCGAAGCCGCCCGAACGCTTTGCGACGCGGGAGCGCCCGAGGGCGAGCCGCTCCTGGCGCTTTTCACTCGTCCGAAGACCGAAGAAGAGTCGGTCGACGCGAGGCTTGAAGATCCTGCGGGGGCGCTTTCCGCCCTTCGGGAAGTCTTTGCGTGGCTTCGCGAAGAGGATGCACCGCTTTTGACGCGCGTCGACCGGCGGGTCGCGCACGTGTGGACGAAAACGAAGGCTTTCGTCGATTCCGTCGAAGCGGCAACAACCGGCGCGCCCGAGAGCGCCTGCGACCGATGACGGCCCCGGAACCCGCCGGTGACGCTGCCGACCGAACAATCGGCAACGAAACCGACAAAGCAACCGGCCCCGCGACCGAAGCGCGGCGCTCGCTTTCTCAAAAACGGAGGGTGTTGCGCCCCTTGGCGGACCTCTTTCGGCTTCTCGGCACGGCTTCGGCCTTCGTGCTTTTCGGGCTCGGAGGACTCGTTTTTCCTCTTGTCGCCGCTCCGGGATACCTCTTCGGTCCGAAAGACCCGAGGAGTCGAACGCTTCGCGCGCGGCGGATCGTGCGCGCGTGGTTTGCGATTTTCGTTGCGGTCATTCGAGCACTCGGCCTCGTGCGGGTCGAAGTGAAAAACGCGGAGCGCCTGGAGCGCCCCGGACTTGTTTTGCTCGCGAACCACCCGTCCCTGATCGACGTCGTGTGCCTCATGAGCAAACTCCGCAATGCGACGACGATCGTGAAGGCGTCGCTCGCAAAGAACCTCTTCACGCGCGCGCCGATTCGCGCGGCGGGTTACGTCCCGAACGACGCGGGGCCCGACGCGCTGCAACCCCTGCTTGCCGAACTCGACGCGGGGACGACCTTCGTCATTTTTCCCGAGGGGACCCGCACGCCCGTGGATCTCCCGCCCGGCGAATATCCGCGCATGCACCGCGGAGCCGTGGTGCTCGCCCTTGAAGCCCGCCGACCGATTACGCCCGTGCGCATCACGGCGCGCCCGCGCTGGCTCACGAAAGACCGCGCCTGGTGGAAACTGCCCCCCGAACCGATGACGCTCACCTTCGAAGTTCTCGAAGACCTTCCCGTTGACGACTATCTGAATCTATATAATTCAAGGCCGCCGAAAGCCGCGCGACGCCTCACGGCCGAACTGGCGCGTCGCCTCTTCGACGTCGATCCGCCCGGGGCGGAAGACGGCCGACGAAGCGAAGCGCTTCGGGAAGATGCGTGAGGAACCGTCGCACACAACGTCTTTGCGTCCACTTAACCCACGGAGTCGGAACGGCCGCAGCGCGCCCCCGTGCGGGCGGAAGTCCGAAAAAAATATGGATTCGACCCTCATCAACGACATCAAAGCGCTCGTCATCTCGAGCCTCAATCTCGAAGATACGACCGTCGAGGATATCGACGAGAACGCACCCCTTTTCGGCGAAGGCCTCGGTCTTGACAGCATCGACGCGCTCGAACTCGGGCTCGCCCTGAAGAAGACCTACGGCATCACGCTCAGCGCCGAAAGCGCCGAAGCCCGCGAGGTCTTCCACTCCGTCAAGACCCTGGCCGACTACGTGGCCGCCCATCGCAACTGACCCGACACTTCGACACCATGACCGAACTTTCCCCGAGCGAACAGCGCATTTACGAAATCCTGAGCGAGATTCTCGTCAACGACTTCGAAATTCCGGCCGAAAAAATCGCCCTCGACGCCCGTCTCTACGAAGACTTCGACATCGATTCGATCGATGCGGTCGACATGATCGTGCAGCTGAAGCCCCACCTCGGCAACCGTCGCGTCACGCCCCAGGACTTCAAGACCGTGCGCACGCTCGGCGACGTCGTGACCGTGATCGCACGCGTTTTGGATCGCCCCGAAGAAGACTGACGCCAAGGCGCGGCCGCTCTTTCGCGCTTCCCGTGTCTCCTTTTGCATGCCCGCCCGCGCGCTTCTCGTTTTGCTCGGCCTCACCTATCCGCTCTGGGTCTGGTGGGGCCTTCGTCATTGGGGAGCGGACGTCGTGGCGGCGGGCCTTTTCGCACTCGCCCTCCTGAGACTTGTCGTCGAGCGCGACCCCGCGAAGCGCCGCGGGACTTCGGCGACGGCCGCCGCGACGGGGATTCTCGCGCTTTGCGCGTTTCTCTTTGATTCTTCCGAAGCGTTGCTTCTCTATCCCGTCTTCATGAACGGGTTTTTGTTGGTGCTCTTTGCCTCGAGCCTCGCCGCGGGGCGCGTGCCCGTGGTCGAACATCTGGCGCGACTCAAAGAGCCCGAGCTCCCCGCGCAGGGCGTGCGTTGGTGCCGCGGGGTGACCTGCGTGTGGTGCGTCTTTTTCACGGCGAACGGCGGGACGGCCCTGGCGACCGTGATCCTCGGCGACCCCGACCTCTGGGCCCTCTGGAACGGGTGCCTGAGTTACGCGGCGATGGGGCTTCTTTTTGCCGGGGAATTCGTCGCCCGAACGATCGTGATGCGGCGAAGGAAAGCATCCTGAGGCGCCGCACGCTTTCCGCCCTCCCGTCTCTTGCAGGCCTCCCGCAAGCCGCCCGAAGGCTCTGAAAAGGCGTTCCCCCGACGGTTATACTTTTCGGTTTGATCCCGACCGCTTCGTTTCGCCCATGCCGTCCTCTTCGCCGTCCGCGTCCTCCTCCCCCGCTTCGTTTGTTCCCGCTTCCGACGCGTTTGCGTCCTCGTCGCTTCTCGCGCGCCTTTTCGCGCTCGAGCCCGACGACCCCCGATTCGCCCGCAGACTCGTAGCTTTGCGCGATACGGAAAAGGGCCTCGAGCCCGTAACGGCCGAAGCGTTTTTGCGACGTGCGGCGGCCTGGCGCGCGACGTTTGCGCAGGCGAACTTCAGGGAATCTCCTTCGGCCGACCGTCCCCGGCGACTCTTCGTCCTCACGGACGACACCCTCGAAGGGGCGGCGCTCCTTTTCGGGGCGTGGGGCGCGGGCGTTGAAACGATGCTCGGAAGCGACGCTCTGCCCGAAACCTTGAAGCGCCTGCGCGCCGGGGGGCTCCTTGAAGCGGGCGACGGTCTCGCACTCGATACGGCACGTGCCTGGCACGAGCGCGAGCCGCTCGACGAGGCCCGGGATCTCGTTGCCTTTACGGAGCCCGCGGCGAACGCACGGATCTCGTCGGCTTGCGCGGCGCTCCCCGCGCTTCCGGTTTTACCCGAAAAGCGCGATCTCGCCTCGCTTTTTACAAGCGGGAGCACGGGGGATGCGAAACGGGTCGCGAAGCGCTTGGAACAACTCTTTCGGGAGGTCGAAAGGGTGGATCGGGCTCTTCGGGCGTTGCCCGCGGTGGCGCAGGCGCTTAACGAAGGGCGTTCCCTTGCAGTACTTTCCACCGTCACGCATCAGCACATCTACGGGATTCTCTTTCGACTGCTGTGGCCCCTCCTCTCCCTCGTGAGAGAGGCGACCGAACGTCCCGAAATCGGCGACCGGCCCCTGCGGGAGACGCCGGTCCTTCTCACCTCGGCGCGTCTGCACTACCCCGAAGCGCTTGCGCGAACCTTCCGACGCGCGCAGGAGATCGGTCTTGAGACGGTGCTCGTCACCTCGCCCGCACACTTGAAGCGCCTCGACGCGTCGCTCTTCGCTCCGCTATTCGAAGGCGAAAACCCCGTGCGACAGCCCCTTGCGGTCGTTTCCTCGGCGGGCCCCCTGGACGAAGCCGGGGCGCTCCTTTCCCGCAACGTCTTCGGGCGCTTCCCGCTCGAAGTCCTCGGCTCGACCGAAACGGGCGGGATCGCGCGGCGCATGCGCGAACTCTCCGCGGACGGTACGGTCGTGACCCCCGACTGGCGCCCCATGCCGGGCGTCTCGGTTTCGGTGGAAGACGAAGAAACGGGCGCGATTCGCGCGGAGGGCACGGGTCGCGTGCGGGTTTCGGGTCCTCAAATCCGATCGCCCGAAGGCGAAACCGGAGCGGATCGGATCGAACTGCGAACGGAAAAGACCGAAAACGGAGACATCTCGCGCTTTCGGTTGCTCGGTCGCACCGACCGCATTCTCAAGATCGAAGGCATGCGCGTCTCACCCGCCGACATCGAGGCGGAGATTCTCGCAACGGGCCTCGCACGCTCGGTTCGGGTGCTGTCGGACCCCGCTAGCGCCGCGCGGCGGCGCGAATCGCTCGCCGCCCTCGTCGAATTGACGCCCGAAGCGCGGGACGTGATCCTTGCCGAAGGGAAGTCCCGCCTCACGGCGCTTCTCAAGGCGCGCTTGGCGGGTCGCGTCACGCCCCTTCAAACCCCGAAACGCTGGCGCTTCGTCGACGCGATGCCCGTCAACGCCCAGGGGAAGTGCACGGCGCGCTCCGCCGCCCGGTGCTTCGACGCTCGGGAACCCGAATGGGTGACGGTGTCGGATGCGTGCGATTCCCTTTCGGGTGTTCGCACCGTTCGGCTTCGAACGCGCTTGACCGATACCTTCGCGTGGTTCGAAGGGCATTTCGAGGGGGTGCCGATTCTCCCGGGCGTGGCGCAGCTCGTTTTGGTCGAACGCGCGCTCAAAGCGCGTGCGGCGGACGGGGCGACGCTTTCCGCCCGCTCGGTACGCAACCTCAAATTCAAGGCGCCCACGACGCCCGGCATGACGATGGACCTCGTTCTCACGATTCCGCCGGAAAAAGACGGTGAATTGGCCGTGAAGTTCGCTTGGATTCGCATGGAACGAACCGAAGACGCCGAAACGTCGGATGCGCTTCGCGGTCCTTACGTCGAACACCCGCACGCGCAGGGGACGATCGTCTTCGGGTACGGCGCGGAGAATGCCGCGCCCCGCTGACGGCCCGTGCGGAATTTCAACCGATCGCATCGCCCCCGGTTCGAAGACTCTCAAGCGGTTTCGGACCGGGGTTTGGTTTACTTTTCCGTCATTCTTTCGTCACTCGCGCGTCACGAACTCCTCACGAGCCCGTTACCGAGCCTTCACGGGACGGAAACGGGTTTTTCACATCACGTCGGCAGAATTTCATTCGGCACTTTCGCCAGCTCTCCGGATGATCTTCATGTCCGTTTCGATTTCCCGACGCCGTTTGCTCGGCTCCTCTTCGGCCGCGCTTGCAGCCGCCGCCGCGCCCTTCGGCGCTCTTCTTTCGTCGCCCGCCGCCGCGGCGGTAACCGAGGCGACGAAATCCTCGTTCGAACACCCCCTCACGCAACGCACCGTCGCCGAGATGCTCGCCATGAGCCCCGTCGACATGGCGCGCGAAAGTCGTCTCGTCTCGGCCGCTTTCCGCGTGCTCGTCGACGCGGCGGAACACCTTCGGGACGAAGCCGTGCGCAACACCGTCCTTGCGATCCTGAACGACCCCGTCCCGACCGTGGCCGACACGGATGAGGACAAGGTGCTCGCGGCCCTCAAGGCCGAGGGGCTGATCGATGCGAATCGCGCCGAACTCTTTCCGACCGTCACGCAAAAGGGCCGTGCGGAGCAGCCCTTCTGGAGCGCTCCGGGTTCGGGGTACGCAAGCCACCACGCCTATCCCGGAGGCCTTGCGACCCACTGCGCGCTCAACGTCCTTTCGGCCGTTCGCCTTCTTGAAAACTACGATTCCGTCTTCGACTGCGACCTCGATTACGACGCCGCCGTGGGCGGAGAACTCCTTCACGACCTTCACAAGCCCTGGGTCTTTGCGTGGCAGGCGGACGGCTCCTCGCGCGTTGAAAAGCCCTTGGCGAAGACGGGCGAACACCACGTGCTGAGTCTTGCGGAATCGATGAAGCGGGGACTTCCGGCCCGCGTCGTCGCGGCACAGGCCGCGGCGCACGATCACCCCGGGACGCCCGCGGGCGAAGCGCTTGTCGTCGGTTGGATCCGCGCGGCCGCCCTCATCGCGGGGCTCGACCCCGTCGAACGCGGGTTCCTCGCCGCGGACGGGAAGACCCTGCCCCTTCCGCGTCGCAGCGAAGGCTTCGTCGTGCACCTTGCGGACCACGACTTCGTTCTTTCGGGTCCCGCCTGTCAGTGGAGCCTCCCCGCCCTGAAGAAGCTCGCCGCGTCGACCTACGGGTTGACGAGCGACAAGGACTTCAACAGCTTCCGCAACTACGTGTTTGCGAATCTCTCCGCGATGCGCGTCTGGGCGCTTCTCTCGAACTCGGGCGAAGCCGCGCTCGCCGCGGACGTCGCACGAATTCTCAAGGCCTGACGCCGTCGTCAACACCATCGAATCGGGCGCGTCTCGTGCGTCGTCGACTTCAGCGCGCCCGAGGCCGTTCGGGACGATGCGGAACACGATTCCGCCGTCCCGGCCACATTGCATACAGGATGATATTGCCATGATCCGTACTTTCAAGTTCGCCGCCGTTGCTCTCGCGGCCGCCTCCGCTTTCGCCGCCTTCGGCACGGCCAACGCCGCCGACACCTTCCCGACGATCGAACGCGCCGCCAAGGGCGACATCACCGCCTGGGGCGGTGCGCGCCGCCTGCAGGGCGACCAGACCGAACTCGTCCGTCAATCCCTCTCGAACAAGATCGCGAAGAACGTCATCATTCTGATCGGCGACGGGATGGGCGACAGCGAAATCACCGCCGCGCGCAACTTCGCGCACGGTGCGGGCGGATTCTTCCCCGGCCTCGACGCTCTGCCCCTCACGGGCCAGTACACGCACTACTCGCTCGACCCGAAGACGAAGAAGCCCCGCTACGTGACGGACTCGGCGGCTTCGGCGACCGCCTGGAACACGGGGGTCAAGAGCTACAACGGCGCGATCGGCGTCGACGTGAACGGCAAGCCCCACGTGTCGATTCTCGAACTCGCGAAGAAGGCCGGCAAAGCGACGGGCAACGTCTCCACCGCCGAGCTTCAGGACGCCACGCCCGCCGCCGTCGTCGCGCACGTCACGCACCGCAAGTGCTACGGCCCGAACGCGACGAGCGAAAAGTGCCCGAAGGAAGCCGCCGAAAACGGCGGCATCGGCTCCATTACGGAACAGTTCATCAAGATGCGCGCCGACGTGACGCTCGGCGGCGGCATGAAGAGCTTCAAGGAAGTCGCCAAGGGCGGCGAATTCAAGGGCAAGGTGCTCCTTGACGCCGCGCGCGAAGCGGGTTATCAAATCGTCACGAACACGGCCGAAATGCAGGCCCTCACGGCCGCCGATTCGACGAAGCCCGTTCTCGGGCTTTTTGCCGAAGGCAACATGCCCGTGCGCCTCAACGGTCCGAAGGCCACCTACCACGGCAACCTCGACAAACCCGCGATCGTCTGCGAAAAGAATCCGAAGCGCACGGCCGACCATCCGACGCTCGCTCAGATGACCGAAAAGGCGATCGAACTCTTGAAGACGAATCCGAACGGCTTCTTCCTCCAGGTCGAAGGCGCGTCGATCGACAAGGAAGACCACAAGGCCAATCCCTGCGGCCAATTCGGCGAAACGGTCGACCTCGACGAAGCCGTGAAGGTCGCGCTCGACTTCGCGAAGAAGGACGGCAATACGCTTGTGATCGTGACGGCCGACCACGCTCACTCCTGCCAGATCGTCTATCAGGACACGAAGGCCCCGGGCCTCACCGCTTCGGTGATGACCGCCGACGGCGCCCCGATGACGGTCTCCTACGGCAACAGCGAAATCGAAGGCGACCAGGGTCACACGGGCACGCAGCTGCGCGTGGCGGCCTACGGTCCGCACGCCGCCAACGTGACGGGTCTCACCGACCAGACCGACCTCTTCTTCACGATGCGCGACGCCATGGGCCTCCGATAACGATCGTCGCGAACGGCACCCGGGGCAAAGCCGGCCGCCCCGGGGAGCCGGAAGAGCCCGATGGTCCGGGCGCAAAGCCCGAAGCCCCCGAAACGCCCGCCCGAAAGCGCGGGCGTTTCGGTTTTCGGCTTTCAGAGTCTTCGCCGACATACCGGCCGTGCACGTTCGTTTCCCCCGAACGTGCGTTTTCTTCGCGTCCCCCGTTTTTCAGCGGAGAGCGCTAGAATTTCACCCCCTTAACGTTTTCCCTAATTCCCTTCTTTCCCTCGTTTTTCCCCATGACCGACCGCACGCTCCCTCGGGAAGGTCTCCGGGCGTGGCTTCCCGTTCTCGGCCTCGCCTTCGCCGCCTTCACCTTCAACACCTCCGAATTTCTCCCCGTGGGGCTTTTGCCCGACATGGCCGCGGGGCTCGGCGAAACCGTCTCCGATACGGGCCTCATCATCACGGGCTACGCCTGGGTGGTGGCGATCATGTCGCTTCCTTTGACGCTCCTCACCGCGAAAATCGAACGCCGCAAACTTCTTCTCGGTCTCATCGCGGTCTTTGCGCTTTGCCACGTGGTCGTGCTGTGGACGAACACGTTCGAGTCGCTCCTCGCGGCCCGCATCGGGGTTGCGTTCACGCACTCCGTTTTCTGGTCGATCATGACGCCGCTTGCCGCCCGCATGGCCCCGCGCGGAAAGCGCGCCGTGGGGCTTGCGGCCGTGATGGGCGGAACGATCGTCGCGACCGTTCTGGGGGTTCCGATCGGCACCCAGCTCGGGCACTTCTTCGGGTGGCAGGAAGCGTTCTGCGTGATCGGCGCCGCGGCCTTTGCGTGCCTCGTTCTCATTTGGGCGGTGTTGCCCGAATGTCCGAGCAACAAGGCGGGGTCGTTGGCGGCTTTGCCGGGACTTCTGAAGCGTCCCGCGCTTTTACAGCTTTATTTCCTTACGGCCGTCACCGTTCTCGGGCAGTTCACGGCCTACTCCTACGTGAGTCCCGTGCTGCAGCAGGCGGGTTACGGGGAATCGGACGTCGTCACGGTGCTCCTCGTTTTCGGCCTCGCGGGCATTCTCGGGACGGTCGTTTCAACAAAGACCGTGGACCGCTTCACGTCCGCAACGCTCACCGTGCCGCTCGTGGTGATCGCCGCGGTGCTCGCGCTATTCAACACCGCGGCGCACCTCGGATATTCGGAACTTATCATCCTCACCCTGTTCTGGGGCGCGGCCATGACGACCGTCTGCATGGCCTTCCAGACGGTGGTGCTCAACGTGGCTTCGGACGCCGCCGACATCGCGGTGTCGCTCTACTCGGGGATCTTCAACATCGGGATCGGCACCGGAGCCTTTACGGGAAGCCTCATTTCCGCCCGTTGGGGGTTCGAACCCGTTGCGCCCTCGGGGGCGGCGTTCGTGGCGGTGTCGGCCGTTCTGTGCCTTGTGCTCTGGGCGACGACGAAGTCGGCGGTACTGCCGGGAGGCGAAAAGCCCGCTTCGAGCACGGCGGGCGAAGAGGTTCCGCACTGAGCCGGAGGAGATTGTTCCGACCCCGAAAGCCTCAAAAAAAACTTTCGAAAAAAGCCGCTTCGACCGCCGGTCGGGGCGGCTTTTCTTTCGCGCGGACGCGACGGCGAAAAGGCGCCCTCCGGGATGCACCGATGCAAACCGCCCCGACGAAGCGATCGTGCGGGGCGGTCCGAGCGAGGGCTCCGTCGGGGCGTGCCCGCCGAAGTTCGGGGGCGGCTCAGCGCTCCAGAACGAGGAGCGCGTCGACGCGGTTGTCGGGGGTCATGCGCACGGCGTAGCGACGGCGCTTTCCCTGGAGAATCAGGTGGCGGTCGATCGCCTTCTGAAGGCGCGCGACGTCCTTTTCAAGACGAGCGACGACGGCGTCGTGCTCGTCCGCGAGGCGATCCGCATCCTTCTTGACGGAGGCGACCAACGTCATCTGCGCTTCGTTCATGCCGCGCGATTCGACTTCGAGGGCTTGGAGGGCAATATTGCGGCTCTTGTCAAGAAGCGGATGCACGCTCGGGAATTCCTGCACGTTGAGGGCGATGCGCGAGGAGCATCGCATTCCGTGGATGTAGTCGTCGCTCGCGATGACGCGCATGAGCGCGATCGCACGCAGGAAGAGAACCGCGACTTCACGCTCGTCCATGAGAGCGATGCTTTCCGTGAGGGCGTGGTCCGCTTCGTCCGCGGTGCGGATCGTATTGACGTAGGTCTTGAGCGCCGTGTCGATGCGGGCGTTGACGGCGCGCATCGCGGCCGCAAGCCGGTCGGCGCGTTCGGTGCGCTCCTGCGCACGGCCCTCTTCGAGCCCCAGACGACGCACGTCGCGCGAGAGGTCGAAAAGTTCGTCCCAGCGATGCTTCCACTCGTGACCGCGCACGGCGGGAATGAAGAGCTTCAACTTTCGGAGGCGCTCTTCGATCACGTCGAGTTCTTTGCGCAGCTCCCCTTCGAGCTCGTGCTTTTGTTCGGCGGGATCGAGAAGATTGAAGAGACGGTGCACGGCCTGCGGCCCGCCCCAACTGTAGTCGGGAGCGCTCATGGGTTCGCCCATTTCCACCCCCTCGCGCAGGGCGATGACGGAAAGGTCGTTCGAGGTGGCGTTCACGCGCGGCTCGAACCCCGCGGCAAGCGCGTTTTCAATGACGGGCGAAAAGCTCACCGCATAGGTGTCGGCGGCGAATTCGTCCTCGGGCTCCCAGGCGAGCACCGCGTTGTGCGCGAAGATCCCGTCGAATTCCTGTTTCTCATGGGGTTGCAACGCCACTTCGCGGTAGCCGGGCAACTCGATTTCGAGCGCGCGCTGCACGAAGAGTTCCGCCGACGTGACGTCGCCCGCCACCGTCGTGAAGGCGAGCATGTCGGGGCGCAGCACCCCGACCGTCGGGCGCGCGGGTTCGGGTTTCGGCGCCTCGGGAACGCGCACGGACTTCGGGCGCGCACCCACACGTTCAATGCGACGGGCGGCCGCGGGTTTGCGGCGCAAAACCTGCCAGACCACGCCCGCGCCGCAACCGACGACGCAGGCACCGAGAAGAAACGCGGTGATGAGAGAGTTGTCCATAGAATCGGAGCGTTGGGAATCGTTTCGGCGGGCGGGTCTGCGCGCGCTGAAAACGTCGTGCGGCGCAAAACGGGCCCGCAGGCCCGAAAGAAACAAAAAGAGGTCCTCGAATTGTAGCCTGAACAGCGCTCGCTCAAATCCGTAAACCCCTCCCAGTACCTTGAAGCAACGCAGGTTTCGGCGGCATTGTCGGGGAGTCTCGGATTTGAACCGGGAGCGGGAAGCTCGTCGGGGCGATGCGGTGACGCTTCTTTGATTTCGCGCAAGGTTTTCCGAAGCCGGGCACGGTACCATAGGCGTCCTTACCGTCGATCGCCTTCTCAGGTGTCGTCGGACTCATTCCTTCACGCAGACACTTGACCTCGGGACCGCCTCATGCTCAATTTTCAGAATCACACGCTTGAACTCGCCAACGGCGTTCAGATGCCGATCATCGGTTTCGGCACCTGGCAGATTCCGCTCAACGAACACTTCACCTCGAGCGTTCAGACGGCGATCCAAATCGGGTACCGTCACTTCGACACGGCTCAGATTTACAACAACGCACAGCTCCTCGGCGAGGCGATTCGCGATTCGGGCGTGCCGCGCTCGGAATTCTTCATCACGATGAAACTCTGGACCTCGCACCGCTCCTACGAGTGCGCGATCGAGGGGTTCGAGCAGATTCTGGAACAGCTCCAGATGGAGTACGTCGACCTTCTGCTCATTCACTGGCCCGCCTCCCAGGGAGAAGCCGTCGTGTGGCAGGCGCAGAATTTCGGCGCGTGGCGCGCGCTCGAAACGATCTACGCGCAAAAGCGTGCTCGGGCAATCGGCCTTGCGAACTTCCTTCCGCACCACCTCGTGCCGCTTTTGACGCGTGCGAGCGTCGCGCCGATGGTCAATCAGTTGGAAAGCCACCCGGGCTACACGCAGTTCCGTGCCGTGGGTTTTTCGCTTGCGAACCGCATCCCCGTGCAGAGCTGGAGCCCGCTCGGACGCGGCACGCTCCTGCGTCATCCCCTCATGATCGAAATTGCGCAGGCCCACGGCGTCACGCCCGCGCAGGTGGCTCTGCGCTGGAGTCTCCAACACGGCCTCTGCCCGATCCCGAAGGCGACCGAATTGCGTCACCAGCAGGAAAATCTCCGCATCTGGCACTTCGAACTCACGCCCGAAGAAATGAAGACCCTCGACACGATGCCGCAAACGGCGTTCTCGGGGCTTCACCCGGATACGGTGACGTTCTGAGAAAGGCCCGGGGGAGCTCCGGCCGTTCCCGCAGCTCCCGATGCGCTCGGTGCGTTCGAAGCACCCGAAGCCCCGGCTCGACCGGGGCTTGTTCGTTTGAGAGAAAAAAAAGCCGCTCGAATGAGCTTCGAGCGGCTTTGTTCGATTTACGAGCTTCGGACGACGTCCGGGATCAGAACGCCGGCACCACCGCGCCCTGGTACTTCTCTTCGAGGAACTTCTTCACGTCGGGCGTCGTGAGAGCGGCCTTCAGCTTCACGATTTCGGGGCGGTTTTCGTCGCCCGCACGCACGGCCACGATGTTGGCGTAGGGCGAATCCTTCGCTTCGATGGCGATCGCGTCCTTCACGGGGTTGAGGTTCGCGCCGAGGGCGAAGTTGGAGTTGATGACCGCAAGCGCCACGTCGTCGAGCGAACGGGGAAGCTGCGCGGCTTCGATTTCGACGAACTTCAGGTTCTTCGGATTCGAAACGACGTCCGCGACGGTGGCAAGCACCCCGACGCCGTCCTTGAGTTTGATGAGGCCCGCCGTTTCAAGCACCTTCAGAGCGCGCCCGCCGTTCGTCGGGTCGTTCGGGATCGCAACCTTGGCACCGTCGGGCGTGTCGGCCACAGCCTTCACGCTCTTCGAATAGACGCCCATCGGTTCGATGTGAACGGCCACGAGCGAGGCGAGCTTCAGACCGCGCTGCGCCGAGAAGTCGTCGAGGTAGGGCTTGTGCTGGAAGAAGTTCGCGTCGAGCTCCTTGTCGTTCAAGGAAAGGTTCGGCTGGACGTAGTCGCTGAATTCGACGATCTTGAGGTTGACCCCCTGAGCCTTCAGCGCGGGTTCCACGAAGCGGATGATGTCGGCGTGCGGCACGGGCGAAACGCCGATCGAAAGGGTGGTCGTACCGTCGGCCGCCTTCGGGGCTTCGGCGGGAGCCTTGTCGCCGCAACCGGCAAGCGTCAGGGCAAAACCGGCGGCCACGGCCGCGGAGGCGAAGAATTTGGTGAACGTCATGATGTGCATCTCCAAGAGATTCGTTTTCTGAGAATGGATTTCAACGGGGGGCGAAACCCCCTCTTCGGAGCGCAGAGTTCGGCCGAACGCGTCACTTGAAAGTCCGGAGAGGATCCGGCAGACGACTCGGCGTTTTTCTTATGGATGAACCTGGCGGCCGACCCCCGCGGGGCGGCGTAAGTCGAAGTGTACGCCCGATTGCGGGGAGTGCGGGGCGGGCCGACGACGAAAAGATACAAAGTCGTTTCGGTTTCTTGAGGTATTACCTCGAAACAAGGGTTTTTACCCGCTTTTTCACTTCCTTCCCGCCCCGAACCCTCCGACGCCCGTCGTCGCGGGTGTGTACGCCGATGCGGGGTGGATCAAAAATTTCCGAAAAATCACCCACCCCCGAAGCGAGTCAAAACCCCGTCGAATTTTCTCTTCGCGCCTCTCGCGCGGGGCGCTTTCGGTCCGCATACTGGTCTTCGAACAAACGTTTTTTCTTCCACGTGCGTCGCCTTTTCCCCGCCCGAAAGCGTTCCCTTTGTTTCGCGGCCTCGACCCGAAAAGGTCGATCGGACCGTACGCACGCCTTTTTCTTCGGGTAATTCGCCATGCAACAGTCCGCTTCCCATCCTTTCCCGCCGCTTCACGCACATCCCTTCGATCGGGCGATCACGAACGTCTTCGGCCGGTCGCTTTTCGGCCTTGCCGAAGACATCGAACTCGTGTCGCGCGCCAATCTGCCGAAGTCCGCCAAGAGCCTCGAGCGACTCGGCGTTCACCCCGTGACGGCGCGACTCGTCTTCGAGGGGCTCGAAGCGTGCGGTCAGCTCGAACACATCCTGGTTTCCGAAGCGTTCGTTCTCGCCGTGTGCGCGATGACGAAGGCCGACAATCCCGAGGCGCCCGCCATGCGGGCGCACTTGGAGCGCGTGAAGGGGAGCGAATCCGTCGCCCTCATCGACCGCTGCAAGCGTGCGATCCGCGCGGGCTACCCCGACGCCGCGGCCGAGAACCGGTTCGTATCGGGCCAGGCCGCGGCCTGGGCGCTTCGAAAGTCCCTGCGCGACGAAGCGGCCTGACGGCTTAACGACTCTACAAGGGGCTTGAATAAGCAACGGCATTGGTTCCTTGGGACGAAGGCCCGGTTCGAAACATCGAACCGGGCCTTCGTCTTTTCCGGCGAACGCGTCGCACCGCGCCGTCGATCAGTCGAAGAGGTCGCGCGCGAGCTTCATCGGGCAGTAGGAGGGACCGCACATCGAACAGAAGTGCGCGGTGCGGGCGCCGCGCCCCTTGAGGTGTTCGCCGTGAAAGCGCCGTGCGCGCTCCGGGTCGATCGAAAGAAGAAACTGATCGTCCCAGCGGAATTCGAAGCGCGCGGCGCTCATCGCCGCGTCGCGAAGGAGCGCCCCGGGGATGCCCTTCGCAATGTCGGCCGCGTGGGCCGCAATGCGAAAGACCGCCATTCCTTCGCGCACGTCGTTCGCATCGGGAAGACCCAGATGTTCTTTGGGCGTCACGTAGCAGAGCATGGCCGTTCCCGCGGCGCCGATCGTCGTCGCGCCGATCGCGGCCGTCACGTGATCGTACCCCGCGCCGATGTCGGTCACGAGGGGCCCGAGCGTGTAGAAAGGCGCTTCGGAACAACAATCGTCTTCGAGGCGCTGATTTTCAACGACGCCCGAGAGCGGAACGTGCCCCGGTCCTTCGATCATCACCTGCACGCCCCGACGGCCCGCGGCTTCGTTCAAGCGTCCGAGCGTGCGGAGTTCCGCAAACTGTGCGGCGTCGTTTCCGTCCGCAATCGACCCCGAGCGCAGTCCGTCCCCGAGCGAAAGCGTGATGTCGTAGCGGGCGGCCGTATCGAGAATCTCCTCGAAGTGTTCGTAGAGGAAGTTCTCCCGCCCGTGTTCCTTCATCCAGCGCGCGAGAATGCCGCCTCCGCGCGAGACGATGCCCGTGAGACGGTTGCGGGTGAGTTCGACGTGCGCTTTGAGTACGCCCGCGTGAATCGTCATGTAGTCGACGCCCGACTCGGCCTGCTCGACAAGGACCTCGCGGAAGATCTCCCAGGAGAGGCGCCCGGGGTCTCCGCCCGCACGCTCGAGCGCTTCGTAAATCGGCACGGTCCCGAGCGGCACGGGCGAGGCGCGCAGGAGCATTTCGCGGGTCGTGCGGATTTCGGGCCCCGTCGAGAGGTCCATCACCGTGTCCGCCCCGCAAAAGAGCGCTTCGCGCAGTTTTCCGTGCTCTTCCCGGCCCGACTTCGACGAGGCGCTCGTACCGATGTTGGCGTTCACTTTCGTCGAGAAGGCCCTCCCGATCACCATCGGTTCGGCTTCGGGGTGGCGGACGTTGAGGGGAATCACGGCACGGCGTCGGGCGACTTCGTCGCGAACGAGTTCGGGCGTGAAGGCGGGAGCGGCGAGGAGCTTTTCGTAAAGCGCCTCGGCGCGGGGGTTCCCGCAACGGCTCAGCTCTTCGAGAAACGCTTCGCGCCCGAGATTTTCGCGCTCGGCCGCAAAGGCCATTTCCGGGGTCACGCGCCCTTCGCGGGCGCTCTGCAACTGCGTGGGCGCACCGGGCTCGGGTCGGGCGCGAAGGCGAGGCGCACCCTTCCCGTCACCTTCCCCGAAGGGGCCCGTCACGTCGGCAAGCCACAGAGCGGGCTGACGACCGCCGCCGAAGCACTCGGGCGTCGGCTCCAATTCGATGCGACGAAACGGGACGGGCTCGCCGAAACGGGACGGGCGATAGACGCGAAGACCGGGAAGACGACCCGCAAAGAGACGGGTGCGTTCGTCGGCGGCGTCGGGCGTTTCGAGGGTGTCGGCGTTGTCTGCGGACCGCTCGCGCGCGGCGATCGGAATAATCGACGCTTCCGGAGCGATCGAAGCCGTCGAAGCGGCAAGGGACTTTTCGGTCGAGTTCGTCATGAGGAGCCTCCTGTGGCGACGAATGGAAAACGTGCGCGGAGGATCCTTGATCGGAACGGGAGAAAAGGGACGAAGGAAAAACGGATGACGGCACTCCGAATTCGGAGTCCTCTTTTCCGTTTGTCGACATGCAGACACGCACCGCCCCACCGCCCTTTGCGGGACGGTGGGGCGATGCTTCCCAAGCCGTCGGCTTCGAGGCCACTCGCCGACTCTCTTCGGCTCAAAGAGAGGCCCCAAGACTTTCATGCGTTTCCCGCCGCAGGTCTCAACCCGATCCGGTGCTGGAAGTATTTCTCAACCGGACCGCACGGGCCCGGTACCCTCAACGCACCTCGAATGATACGCCCGATGCCCGTCCGTGCAGGAAAAAACAAACGAAAGCTCGAAGTTCTTCGGAGCGGCGTGTTATTCGGCGTCGTTTTCCGCCCTCTCGCCGAAGGCGGGGTCCTTGCGGAAGGACTGCGCTTCGGCCGCCTTCTGCGCGCGGATCTTTTCAAGATTGCGAAGAAGTTCCCGCGAGTGCAGAGCCACCATGTCGACCGTGAGCCCCCGGCCTTCCGGCGCGCGACCGCGCGCGTCGTTTCTGGGAATGCCGTGCTCGAACGTGTGGTAGACGACCGTGCGGATGACGCCCTCGGTCGACTCGACTTCGTAAGTGAGAACGAACGGGCAGGCGTCGGCGCCGCTTCCCGCGGGGAGGCGCTTCACGTCGGCGCCCGCGGCGCGAAAGCCCTTTTCCATCGCGTCGACGAGTTGCGGGCTCTTCACGGAGTTGTTTTCAAGAAGACACACCGACATGTAGTCGACGGGCGCGAACTGCGCCGTTTCGTCCTGCTCGGGGGCCGTTTCGGGGCGATCGCCCGAGAAGCTCGAGCAACCCGCAAGCAAAATACTTGCCGAGAGAAGACCGACCGTCGGTCGGAAGGCGTGAATCATTGTCCGGTTCCTCACTGAATGTGGACGGCCGCATCGAGGGTCCGAGGCCGCCGATACGGGAAACTATAGGACAAGCCGACGGGGAATGCACGACCGCCCGCCATAAACAGAACGGAATGCGCAAGCAAGACAACGCGCAAACCGTCTTCGAGCCTGTATAGTGGGAATCGGAAGACTTCGCGCCGCAGAGCGCTCTCCCGGGAAGCGTAAGTTCCGGGGAGAGAAGCGAACCGCCCGCATCCGAGAATGACCTCGAAAAAACTCGACGCGCATGTCCTTCCGTTCAGGCTACACTAACGAGACGACCGCCCCGTCCGTCGACGCGTGCCGTACGACGTCCCGCCCCCGAGGTTTCCGTCGCACGCGCGGCCGATCGTGCTCCCTCCGCTTCGATCGCCTTCGAACCGATGCGAGGGCCGAGTCGTTTGCCCAATCTTCTTTCGGATTGCACCAACAATGAATTTCACCAATCTGTCCGGAAATTTCGAGTACAAGCCCCTCATCCGCGTCATCGACGACGACGACGCCGTGCGTCGCTCCTGGGCGTTTTTGCTGAGCGGAGAATCCTACGACGTCGTCACCTACGCCGATGCGGGAAGTTTTCTCGCTTCGAGCGACTTCCGCCGCTACGGCGCCATTTTGCTGGACGTGCGCATGCCCAACATGTCGGGGCTTGAACTTCAGAACCGCCTGAAGGAACTCGGTTGCGACCTCCCGATCATCTTCGTTTCGGGCCACGGCGACATCGACATGGCGGTCAACACGCTCAAAAACGGCGCCGTCGACTTCCTGCAAAAGCCCGTGAAGGACGACCGTCTCCTCGAGGTGATCGACGCCGCGGTCGCCCGCAACAAGGCCGCCCGCCGCGATCAGGCCGAAGTGGCCGACTTCAAGGCGCGTCTGGAGCAGCTCACGCAGCGCGAACGCGAAGTGATCCGCATGGTCGCGCAGGGCTACTCCAACAAGGAAGTGGCGGCCGAATTCGGCATTTCCGAAAAGACCGTCCAGGTCCACCGCGGCAGCGCCTATCGGAAGCTCGATCTCCACAACGCGGCCGAAATCGCGCGCCTGCTCCTCCGTTCGGGCGACCCCCTCTGATAAGGATTGCGAGCGCCCTAGGATCGGGGGCCCGCTCCTGTTTCGGCTTCAAAGCCGGCATCCCTCGACGGGGGATGCCGGCTTTTTTGCATCGATTTTTGTCCTTCAGCTACTTTCACGGGCTGGCCGCCCCCCGAAAGGGTCGTTTTGAGGCATACTTTCGGCACTTTCGAAGCGCTCGGCCGCTTTTCACGAAGCGGTGTCCGACGTGCTTCGTGCGCGCGTCCCTCTCCTTCGTCGAGCGTTTGCTTTCGGGTTCTCCCCGCCGCACGTCGTGCGGTGCGCGGTCGAGATCCGCCCCGGAAGGCTCCTTTCGAAGTCGATCGAGCTCCGACGTTGCATTAACGTCCCGTCGCGCGCCCCGGCCCTTTTCCATTTTCTACTTTTGGAGACTGCCGATATGCTCAGCGACATCGAAATCGCCCAGGGCGCACGACTCACCCCCATCGACGAGCTTGCTCACGCGGCGGGCCTTGCCGACGCGGAATTCGAACCCTACGGCCGCGACAAGGCCAAGGTCGACCTCGACCCCGCCCGCAAGGAACGCGGCCGCCTGATTCTCGTTACGGCCACCTCGGGCATGCCCGCGGGTTCCGGCAAAACCACCACCTCGATCGCGCTCGCGCAGGGCCTCAAGAAAATCGGCAAGTCCGCCGTGCTCGCCCTTCGCGAACCCTCGCTCGGTCCCGTCTTCGGGATGAAGGGCGGTGCGGCCGGGGGCGGCTACAGCCAGGTCCTTCCGATGGAAGCGATCAACCTCCACTTCACGGGCGACCTCCATGCGATCACCGCGGCGAACAATCTGCTTGCCGCCCTTCTTGACAACGCCCGTCATCAGGGCCAGGTCGAGCTGCGCGAAATCTTCTGGCGCCGCGTCATGGACGTGAACGACCGTATGCTGCGCAACATCGTGAGCGGCCTCGGCGGCGCTGCGAACGGCATCCCGACGGAAGCGGGCTTCGACATCACGGCGGCTTCCGAACTGATGGCGGTTCTGTGCCTTGCGGACGGGATGGAAGACCTCCGCGCCCGCATCGACCGTATCGTCCTCGGCATCCGCAAGGACGGCACGGCCTACACCTGCAAGGACCTCGGCGCGACGGGGGCGCTTCTCGCCCTCTTGAAGGACGCGATGAAGCCCAACCTCGTGCAGTCGATCGAGGGCAACCTCGCTTTTGTGCACGGCGGCCCCTTTGCCAACATCGCGCACGGCTGCAACTCCCTCGCCGCCACGCGCGCCGCTTTGAAGTTGGGCGACTTCGCCGTGACGGAAGCAGGCTTCGGCTCGGACCTCGGCGCCGAAAAGTTCATCGACATCAAGTGCCGCATGGCGGGGCTCAAACCCTCCGCCGTGGTGCTCGTCACGTCCACGAAGGCCCTCAAGTGGCACGGCGGCGTGCCCCTCCCTGAAATCGGCAAGCCCGACGTCGAAGCGCTTCGCAAGGGTCTTTGCAACCTCGACGCGCACGTGCGCAACCTCAAGAATTTCGGGCCCGAAATCGTCGTCTCCCTCAACCACTTCCACACGGATACGGATGAGGAAATCGAAATCATCCGCAACCGCTGCACCGAACTCGGCGTGCGCTTTGCGGTGTGCGACGGGTTCGCCCGCGGCGGCGACGGTGCCGTGGAACTTGCGCGCGCCGTTCTCGAAGCGGCCGACGAGCCCCGCGAACTTCACTTCGCCTACGAAGAAGACGCTCCGCTCCTTGACAAGGTGACGGCGGTCGTCCGCAAGGTCTACGGCGGCGAAGGGATCGAACTCTCCGAAGCCGCGAAGAAGGACCTGAAGCGCATCGTCGAGCTCGGCTTCGGCCACCTCCCCGTCTGCATCGCGAAGACCCCCTTCTCGCTTACGGCCGACGGCAAGGCGCTCGGCGCTCCGACGGGCTTCACGGTCCCCGTGCAGCGCTTCATCCTCAATGCCGGTGCCGGTTTCGTCGTCGTGACGACGGGCGCCGTCATGCGCATGCCCGGCCTCCCGAAGGCCCCCGCCGCCATGCAGATCGACGTCGTCGACGGGAAGATCACGGGCCTCGCCTGATCGCTCCCCTCACCCGAGGTCGACGGTTTGCGAACGGCTTCGGGTGCGGTGTCGACCCATTGTTTCCTTTGATCGCTTAAATCGATCGAAGAGAGCTTCCACAGAAAACCGCGGTTTATCCGCGGTTTTCTGCATTTCGGATACGGTTTTCCACGGAGACCGCTTCGCTTCCCCGGAAAAGTCGGACTTGTCGAGGGGAAACCCAAGAACGGAGCCCGTCTCCGCTCGCAACACGCTTGAAGTCACGCTTGAAACGAAAACCGGCGAAAAGACCTGCGCCGTCGTCAAGGCGTCGTCCGTGTAGGTTGCCGACGGCTAAGGTCGCACCCGCCGCTTCCGAAGGAAGTTGCTTCTCGGCAGGCACGCAAGCCACGCCCCGATTACGCCCCGATCACGGGCCGACCCGGGAAGAGTCGATCGAGCACCCGCGCGAGGTAGCGGGAAAACGGTATGAACTTGACGTGGGGCGAGACGAGGTTGCGAAGCGGATCGAAACTCGCGTTCGCGTACTTTTCTCCGTCGACATAGAGGTCGAGACTGATCGCGAACTGCTTCACGAGAGCGGGCAGGTAGTACTGCTCCTTTCGCCACGAATAAACGAGCGTGAGACGGCACGCGCCGGGAGCGGCGTCGCGGGGGAGCGTGCGCACGTCAAAGCGCTTCTTCTTCAAGAGCTCCAGGAGCACCTCGTGTACTTCGGGCTCGACAAGCCCCGGCTCCACCACGCAGATCGTTCGTTCCGTCGTGCGCATCGAGCCGTTCACATGCACGACGGAGCACCCTCCGAGACCGACTGCAACGAGCAGTGCGACGGGCATGAGGGCGCGGAGCGGGATGCGGGCGATACGGGAAAATCGGGTGCGAAGCCCGCGAAGGAGAGACGGGTCCATGGGTCGGAAGGCTCGGGGAAAAACGCAGAGGCCGCGCCGGCACGAGCGCCGATTTGAGGCGGATTGCGGTCCCGAACACTCTAGCGCGGCGAAACTCCGACCTGCAAGCCGAGAGCGCGAAGAGAGCGTGAGGAAAGCCCGGAGAGAAACGGAAGAGGAGCCGAAGAAGGCCTGCGCGGAACGCGGAGAGCGATTCTCGAAATCCTGAAAAAGGAAACGGCGGTTCGGAAAAAGGAGAAAACCGAACCGCCGCAAGAGAGGAGAAACAGTCTTCGGGACTCAAGCGATGCGACCAAACATCTCATCACCAAGGACTGCTCGGAAATTCCCGTGAAGGAATTCCCTGCGGAAACCTCGAAACCGTCGACTTCGTTTGTCCTCACTACGTCGAGGCTTCACTCCGGAAGCGGGGACCAGCCGCTTGACTCCGGAAAAATTCCGCTTTTTTCAACCACCAGAAAGAGCCACATGTCGCTCTTCCCGCCGTCGATCCGACCGGGGACCGACGACTGTTCGACTAAACAAGACACCCCAAAGGAGAAAAGAATGTCTTCATCGAACAGGACGTAGTGTACCAAGGGGAATCCCTTGTGTGTGATCCGAAGTACGTTTTTCATTTGCGTCAAGTGTTTCTGTTTGTAACATAGGGTTTTTCCGACCAGAAGACGTACTACCTTTGATCTAAACCCATACTTTGGGCTATATCAGGGGATTTTTACAGTTCGAACTCGCTTTCGGCAAACCTTCTTTTTCGTTTTCCGAAAAAGGCCTGCTCGTATCTCGTAAAGGAAAACCCTCGGGATTCAATTGTTCGGTTTTTCTAAACATTCCGTTCGGAATGCGACCGTCGTCGGAAGCGTCGCTTCGATTCGCCCGCTAATCAGGCAAAAAAAAGAGGAGCGCCGAAGCGCTCCCCGCGTCGAGTTGTTTTCGGATACCCCCTCGGGGATACCGCGTCCTAAGTCCGCGGGCGGAGGCCGAAACCTCCGCTCGACGCCGCGAACGAACGCCGTTTTTCGCTTTTTTAGAAAACGATCTTCGAGATGACCCAACCGATCACGGTACCCGACACCACGAAGACGAGCCCCGGGCGCAGGTACGAGTGGTTGATGACGAAGGTACCCAAGCGGGTCGTACCGGTGCGGTCGAAAGCCGTGCAACCGATCTGAGCGCCCCCCGGAATCATGAAGTCGCCGTAGCAGCACGCCCAGGTACCGATAAGGAATTCGGGCGGAAGGCCGAACTTGAGGCCGAGCGGCATCATGATGGTGGTGGAGACCGTGGGCGAGAAGATGACGGTCGAAACGCAGAAAGCGGCCACGCAGAAGAGGAACGGAGCCGACGAGGCGATCCCGGAGAAGGCGTCGGAGAGCACCTGCGTGTGCGAGTCGAAGAACGTACCCGTACACCAGGCAATGCCGAAGACGCCCACGACGCCGATCAGACCGGAACGGAAGACCGAACCCGAGGCGAACTTTTCCGAGGGCACCTTGCAGACCATGATGATCACGAAGGCGGTCGCGAGCATCACCATCTGGATGAGGTTCGGGATCGGGAGCTGCGTCACCTTGTCACCCGAGACCCATTCGGGACGAAGACCGGGAACGGAGCCCACGAGAATCGAGACGAGAATGCCGAGGAGGAAGATCACGACGGCGGTCTTCGCACCCTTCTTTTCTTCGTACTTCTGCGAGAGGTCGCCACCGGCAAGCCACTGGTAGTCGCCCGAAGCCAGACGGCGCTGGAATTCGGGGTCTTCTTCCAATTCCTTGCCGCGCCAGAAGACGGAAAGGGCCGCGCAGAAGGTCGCGCAGAGGAAGGTCGGCACCGTCACGGCGAGAATCTGCCAGAAGGCGATGCCCTGCGTCGACATGATGCCCACCATGGCGGCCATGGCGGCGGACATGGGCGAAGCCATCACGCCGATGCCGGCGGAAATCACCGAGGCCGACACGGCGCGCTCGGGACGAACGCGGGCCGAGGCCGCCACTTCGGCAACGACCGGATACACCGCAAAGGCCACATACGCCGTCCCCACGAGCATCACGAAAAGCGAGCAGACGAAGGGACCGACGATCGTGATCGCCTTCGGGTACTTGCGCAGCATCTTTTCCGCAAGCCGCACGAGAAGGTCCAGGCCGCCCGAACCCTGCAGCACGGACGTCGCGGCGATCACCGCCGTAATGATGAGAAGCACCGAGGTGGGAGGCGAGCCGGGCTGAACGCCGAGACCGAGAACGAGCACGCAGACACCGAGACCGCCCGCGGCACCGAGCCCGACGCCGCCGAGGCGACCGCCCACGGCCACGCAGAGGAGCACCACCGCGAGCTGGACCCAAAACATGAGATCCATTTCCATCTTGAAAATTCCAAAGCGTTGATACGGGTCTCCGCGAAAGAGCGGCAAGGCGTCGCGGGACCTTAAGAGAAAGCCCCCGCCGGCGGACCGAAGGCGACGGGCGAGGGCAAAGACGATCATTGTAACGGCGCGTTACCGATCGTTTATTCTCGAAACGCGCCGTCGGGCAACGGAATGTCGGACCTTTTTTGAGCGGGCTCAAAGGAAGCGCTTATGCCGATTTTTGTCGACAAAATGAGGGGTGCACCCTTGCGTTGCGAAGCGGAGAAACGGCACGGGAAAGGCAGAGAGAAGACGAAAAAACACGACCCAGAAAAAAGGCGCCCTCCCTCGATGCGCATCGCGGATGCGGACCGAGAAGGGCGCCTTCGGTTGGCGCCGGGCACCGCGCTTCGCCGAAGTCCGGCCTTGGGATTCCCGGCTTCGGACTTCGGACGAGAGCTTGCGACCGTCGAACGTGTCAGACGTCGAAGGTCGCGTGCGTGACGGGTTCGACCGCGAGGAGCGCCATCACATCGCGCGCCACATCCTCGACCTCACGCAGGTGCATGAGGCGCTCGGCCAGCGTTTCGACCGTTTCGGCGGGGAGCACCATCTCGGATACGGAGCGGAACTTTTTGAGGAGCGCCTCGTCGCTCACCGGATTGACGGGGGAACCGAGCGGCATCGGCACGCGCTCTTCGAACACGCGCCCGTCCGCGAGCGTCACGCGCACGATCGGTTCGTCGTCGTCCTTCTGGGTGTCGTCGACCGTCATGCGCACCTTCGCCATCGCAACGGCAACGCGCGGATCGTTGCGGCGGGTCCGAGCGTAGGACGCAAGCTGCGCGTTCCCGAACACAAGGTCCGCGGCGAGCGCATAGGGAATCGAGAGCTGCGCGGAATTCATGGGATGCAGGTCCCGCGCACCGCACATGCCGAAGACGAAGGGGTTGATGACGACCTCGATTTCGGCGACTTCGTCCGCGGAGAAGCCCTCTTTCGCCATCAAGTTGTCGAGCGCGTCGATGCTCGAATGGGTCGAGCGGCAGGAGGCGTGCGGCTTGATCGAGACGCGGCGAAGCTTCCAATTGACGCCGAGTTCGGCCGTCCAGGCTTCGGGAACGCGCGAGGAAGGCGCAAAACTCTTGTCGAAACCGCCCCAAACATCTTCGAAAACCTGCGAGGGTCCCGTAAAGCCCCGACGCGCGAGAATTGCGGCGGAAAGCCCGCCCCAGGCGGCGTGCCCCGCATGGAGGCGCTTGCTTTGCGCGCCGTCGTGCACGCACGCCCAGAGCCCCGAAGCATAGGAGGACGCAAGCCCCAGAGCCATCGCGAGCTCGTGCTCTCCGAGCCCCAGAATGCGACCCGCGGCCGCAGCCGCCCCGAAGGGACCGCACGTGCCCGTCGAATGGAAGCCCGCTCCGTTGTGCGCCTCGTAGGCGCCGCACGCTTCCAAAGCGCGACGAGCGACGTCGTAGCCGAGCACGACCGCCGTGATGAATTCGCGGCCCGTAACCGTACGGCCTTCGGCGGCCGCAAGTTCCACCGCGGCCGCAGCTGCGGGCAGAACCACCGCACCCGAATGATCGCATCCGCCCGTGTCGTCGAGCTCGAACGCATGCGCGGCCGTGCCGTTCACGAGGGCCGCGTTGAGGGGCGTCATCGAGGCGCCTTCGCCCCAGAGGGTCGCACGACCGCTCGGGGCTTCGCCCGCTTCAAGGAGAGCCGCGCGCAGAAGGTGCGCTTCTTTCGAGACGGCGCCCGCCACGCCCGCGCCGATCGTATCGAGAATGTGGCGTTCGGCCTTCGCGACGACGTCTTCGGGGAGGTCTTCGTACCGGGTTTCGGCGACGAACCGCGCGAGAACGGCGCTCTTCAAGGTCGGGATATCGGGAGTTTCGGCGGCTTGAGTCATGGGGGATCTCCGTGGAGAAAGGGAAAGGAAGAAAAGCGGAAAAATTCCGAAGAGGTATGACATTCTAGTTTGCCTCGCGCAGCTCGGCCCGCGGGACTACACTCGATATGAGGGAGTTCCGCTTTGAGGGCCCGTGCGGACGAAGGACACCCGAGCGCGCAAGACGCAAAGGAGACCGAAGGCGCGCTTCGCCCCCGTCCGGAGGGTGTTTGCAATTCCCGAGGCGATCCCTCAAAAAAAGTTGCACGCAAAATGCAGATTTAAGGTAATATTCTTCCTATCAATATTCGGACCCCGATTCAGTCCGCCCGATATTTCCCGGGTTTCGGCGGCGCCAGACGCTCCGCAAGCCCGCAAGCGAAGGAATTCAACATGCTTACCGCCAATCAGATCGCTCTCATCAAGGCCTCGGTTCCCTTCCTCGAAGAACACGGCCTCGAACTCACGACGCACTTCTATCGTCGCATGCTTGAAGGCAACCCCGAACTGAAGAGCGTCTTCAATCAGGCGCACCAGATGAAGGGCGAACAGCAGATGTCGCTCGCCGTCGCGGTGCTCGCTTACGCGAAGAACATCGAAAACCCGTCCGTGCTCGCGGGCGCCGTGCGCCGCATCGCCCAGAAGCACTGCACGATCGGGATCCGTCCCGAGCAGTACGCGATCGTGGGCCGTCACCTGATCGCCTCCCTCGGCGAACTCTTGGGTGAGGCCGCCACCCCCGAACTCGTCGATGCGTGGACGGCCGCCTATCAGCAGCTCGCGGACCTCCTGATCGCCACCGAACAGAAGATCTACGACGAACAGGCGAACGTCGAAGGCGGCTGGTCCTCCTGGCGTCCGATGCGCGTTGCGAACCGCGTTGAAGAATGCCGCGACGTCGTTTCCTTCTACCTCGAACCCGCGGACGGCGGCCCCCTGCCCGCGTACGCCCCCGGCCAGTACGTCTCGGTTCGTACGTTCGTCAAGGAACTCGGTCTCGTGCAGCCCCGTCAGTACACGATCTCGCAGGCGAGCGGCACCGGTTTCATCCGCATTACCGTCAAGCGCATCGCGGGCGACACGACCCCCGAAGGCCGCATGTCGAACCACCTCCACAAGTATCTCAAGACGGGCGACGTGATCGACGTCTCCGCTCCGACGGGCGACTTCACGATCGACGTGAAGGCCGAGCACCCGGCGGTCTTCATCGCCGCGGGCATCGGCATCACCCCGATGGTCCCGATGATCGAAACGCTCTCGACGGAAAACCCCCTGCGCGAAGTGCACTTCATCTACTCGACGCAGAACTCGGAAACCTATCCGCTTCGCACCGAAGTCGAACGCGCCCTCTCCGGCATGCCCAACGCCGCGAGCGCGGTCTTCTTCACGAAGCCCCTGGAAAAGGACCGCATCGGCGTCGACTACAACGCCGAAGGCCGCATCTCGGTCGACGAACTGCGCAACTTCTGCCAGAATCCCGATGCCGACTTCTACCTCTGCGGGCCGATCCCCTTCATGAAGTCGATCGCCGAAGCGCTCCGCTCGATCGGTATCATTGCGCCTCGCATCCACAGCGAAGCGTTCGGCACGGGCGACTGGGAATAAGTTCCCGGTACGGGGCGAATCGAAGTCGTTCGAACGCGTGACCGTTTGACCGATCGGATTCGCTCCCCTCGCTTCGATCCGTCCGAAGTCCGGCCCGTTTTGCCGATTCCTTCGCGCCCCGCGCGAAGGAAAGCGAAGCGGGCCGTTTCGCTTTGGTACGGTTCCCGTCGATTTGCGTCGACTTTCTTTTTCTTTTTCGGGCCGGCTCCCCGGCCCCGACGACCATGCAACTCACGCGCTTCACGGACATGAGTCTTCGCATTCTCATGTACCTTGCTCACGTCAACCGAGCCCGTCTCGTCACCGTTCAGGAGCTCTCCGAGAAGCTCGAGTGGAGCCCGCATCTCCTCGTCAAAATCGTCAACCGCCTCTCGCACGAAGGGCTCGTCGAGGCGGTGCGCGGTCGCAAAGGGGGAATTCAGCTCGCCGAAGGAGCGGAAAAGCGCCGTATCGGCGGGCTCGTCCGGCTTTTCGAAGGGACGGAACCCCTGATCGACTGCTCGCAGCCCGCCTGTACGCTGCGTGCGGGCTGCGCCCTCGGACGGGCGCTGCACGACGCGCAGGAAGCGTTTTTCGCATCGCTCGATGCGATGACGATCGAAGACGCCGTGCGGCCGCCCGAATTGCGCCGCACGCTCTCGCGCCTGAACGGGATTCCGATCGTCGAAGTTTCAAGCGCGGCCACCACGGAGGACGAGGGCGCCCGGGCCTGAGGACCGTTTCCTCGGTTTTTCTCGGCCCGCCCCTCTTCCGACCTTGATCCCGAGCTTTCTCGGGATTTTCTTTTTCAGCGCGGTCGCGCCGCGTCCGCTTCGAGGACGCCCGCGCGCACGAGCACGTCGCGCACCGCCACGGCCGAGCGGCATTCGAGTTTGCGGGTGAGGTTGCCGCGATGCATTTTGACCGTGGCCACCGTAACGCCGAGGCGATCGGCGATTTGTTTGTTGAGAAGTCCCTCGGCAACGAGCGCCGCGACGGCCGCTTCTTTGGCGGTCAGGCGCGCGACGAGTTCTCGGGCTTCGACGTCCGCCTGCCGTGCGACGTGCGCTTCGAGACTCCGCTCGACCGCACCCCGCACCGCTTCGATGAGTTCGCGCGGATCGGCGGGTTTCACGAGAAAGTCGACCGCACCGCGCTTCACCGCCCGCATGGCGGTCGGGACGTCCCCGTGCCCCGAAAGAAAGATGACGGGCAGATGCGCACCCTTTTCGACGAGCGCCTCGTGAAGTTCCGAGCCGTTCATTCCGGGCATGCAAAGGTCCAGCACGACGCACCCCGGCCGTTGCGGATCGTCGAGCTCCAGAAAACTTTTCGAACTCGAGTACGCGAGCACTTCGAAGCCCGACATCCGCAGGAGAAAGGTCGTGCTTTGAAGGTACGTCTCGTCGTCGTCCACCAGGCGCACGAGAGGGACGACCGCGGAGGCCTTTGAGGCCGTCGAAATCGAAACGGACGGATTGGGCGACGACGAATTCGAAACAGGATCCTTCACGGCGTCCTCTCTTCTTTTTTCTGCGGATCTTTTCCGTTACTTCAAAAATGCGGAAATCGCCACGCCGAAGTGTTCGGCGAGACGTTTCGCGGCCTCGGGCGGAATCGCGCGAGTGCCCGACTCCATGTCGGAGATGCGCGACTGCGTGACCCCCGCGAGGTCCGCCACCGCTTTTTGCGTCATGCGGCACTGTTGCCTGAGGCGCTTCAAAAGTACGCCGGGCGGCTCGTCGATCGCGGGCTTCCCGGGGTCGCGATCAAGCCCCATGAGCCCCAAGAGCGACGCCAGATGCGCCTCCACCAAGTCGGCTTTTCTCACGGGCACGCGCAGCGTGAAGACCGCATCGCCCGAGCGTGTTTCCGTTCGCGTCAACCGCACGTCGTCCATTGTGTTTACTCCGAAGGCGGGCACGTAAGTCCTGCGCGCTTCGTCTCCTTGTCGTATGCTTCAAGCCTGAATTTTACCGATTTCCGCGGCTTTGCCGCCCTTAACACGAAAGATCATGCCGTTTGACAAAGTCATCCAATCCATCTCGTCGCTGCGCGAGGAAATCAGCGGAGAATTCGAAGTCCTTCTGAAGGAAATGAGCGCACGCTTCGGCACGAAGCCCGATCCGGACGAAATTTTCCGGCCGCTCCCCGAGCCGCAGGATCTTTCCGTTTCCCTCATGCAGGCGCTCAAGGCGCGCCGCTCGGAACGCTCCTTCAGCAACGAGCCCCTGTCGGATCAGGACCTCTCGAACATCCTCTTTGCCGCCGACGGGATCAACCGCAAAAACGGCCGTCGCACGACGCCTTCGGCCCTCGACTGGCAGGATACCGAGATTTACGTCCTGAAGGCGAACGGCATTTGGCGCTGGGTGCCCGAACGACGCGGTCTCATTTTCTGCGCACGGGAAGACATCCGCGCCCGGACCTGCTACGCGCAGCCGACCGTCGCTCGCGCCCCCGTCCAGCTTGTCTACGTCTCGAACCGCGCCAAGACGCGCAACACCTTCACAGACCTCGCGGAAAAGGTGTTCACGAAGATTTCCCGAGACGTCTGGACCGAAGAGAAGATCGACGAAATGCGCGTTCGCGCCACGCACATCAACGTGGGGGCGAAGATCGAAGCCGTCTACCTCGCGGCCGCCACCATGGACATCGCCTGCGTTTCCCGCACGGGATTTCCCACGGAAGAGCTCGCACGGTTGCTTCACCTTACGGAAGACGAAGCGATCGTCGCATGCCAAAGTCTCGGCTACCGGCCGAAGTCGATTCTCGACCACATCCGGTGACGTATGCGTTGATCCTATGTCGGTGACGACTTGATGTTGCCGACATGCCGAACGTCCCCGATACCGCGTATCGTTCGAGAAGCGGATGCTCGGACCGCACCGCGACGATGAATTCTTCGATAGGGAGCGCCTGCGCGTCGTAGCCCGAGGATGTTTCGTCCGCACGCCCCGGGTAGAGAACAAGGTCGAGCTCGCCCGCACGCAGGTCCTCCCGGAAGTCGAGTTCCACGGTTCGCAGCGCCGGGCTCACGCCCGGTGCCTCCTCGAAAATATCGACTGCGACGGGCGCGTAGCCGTTCCCCGTGCGGACGAAGAGGGGCGAACACCGAAGATGCCGCAGGTGCACGATCGAAGGACCGAAGCCTCCTTGGTCACGTCAAAACGCAACGGATTCCCTCGGCCAACCGACCGTCGGAGCCCGTTTTGCATGCGTCGCCGTTGTTCCCGCTTTCTTTTCTTTCGTTCCTCGGGTATCGGACGTTCTCAGAGATCGCGCCACCACGGATCGGCGGAAGCGAGAGCGTAACTCGGCACGGCCTTCCCCGCAAAGCCTCGCGCGAGCGACACGACTTCTCCGATTCGGGGCATTACCCGACGTGCCGTAAAGCCCCGCCGTTCACGGCGGGGATATAAGGCACCCGCGCGAAGCGCGGACCGATGCCTATAATTAAAATCATGGTCCTACTTCATAAAGCCTTTGTTTTCAAGCTCAAGCCCGACGGGGCGACGATCCGCAAGCTGGCACGGTTTTGCGGTTGCGCTCGCTATGTCTACAACAAGGGTTTGGCTTGGGACAAGGAGATGCACGA
>ENA-UERU01000031-UERU01000031.1-human-gut-metagenome-genome-assembly--contig:-NODE-31-length-122960-cov-12.997974_pt1 | contig 122960 bp, 107 predicted proteins | sample MGYA00242988_ERZ507989 | MGnify/ENA primary metagenome ERZ507989 (study PRJEB26167, sample SAMN06115519) | human gut metagenome | host: Homo sapiens | place: China:Hunan | collected 2015-08-21...
GAAGCTTCTGAAGGCGAATTGGCAGGTGTATTGGGTTACACTGAAGATGCAGTTGTTTCTTCTGACTTCTTGGGTGACACTCACACTTCTATCTTCGATGCTAAAGCTGGTATCGCTTTGACTGATACTTTCGTTAAAGTTGTTTCTTGGTATGACAACGAAATCGGTTACTCTAACAAAGTATTGGATTTGATCGCTCACATGGCTTCTGTAAACTGCTAATCAGTTCTTACAACCATATAAGCAAAGCCACCGGAATTTCCGGTGGCTTTTTTTGTTGTTATATTTATCAGCAGCAATGTGGTTCGTTGCAGATATACGGGCAAGCTTCGCATTCTATCGTGATATGCTGGATGTTCATTTCATGCATTTTGTGTCTTAGCTGCTGTTTGATGTTTTCCATCTGTCTGATATCTTCCAATACAATGTGTACGGTGGCCGCATTTTCTGTAGTACTTATTGCCCATATGTGCAGATGGTGCCAGCTTTGTATACCAGGAATATTGGAAATCATCTTTTCTATTTCATTTATATGGATGCTGCTTGGTACTGCATCAAGCGAAAGGCACATGCTTTCTTTCAGAAGTCGCCATGTAGAAAGCAGGATGATGAGTGCAATAAGTAAGCTGATAAAGGTGTCTATCAGCGTAAAACCGGTATAAATGATGATAAGGCCGGATATCACTACACCGACAGAAACCAGTGTGTCCATGGCCATGTGCAGGAAAGCTCCCCGTACATTAAGATCGTGCTTTTGTTTTTTCATCAGCAGCCAGGCTGTAATGCCGTTTACTATAATGCCGGTACCGGCAGTCCATGATATCGCTTCTCCTGATATTTGTTCAGGATTTCTTAATTTGTAAATACTTTCTATCAGTATACCTCCGACTGCGATAAGTAAGATAATGGCATTGGTCAGGGATACTAATATGGTGCTTTTCTTATATCCATAGGTAAAATGCCGGTTACTTCGGTGTCTGGCTATTCGGAAGGCAAATAAAGACAGAAGCAGGCTGAATACATCGCTTAGGTTATGACCGGCATCCGACAATAGACCGAGAGAGTGATATATAAATCCTATTCCGGCTTCCACAACAACAAAAGATAAATTTAGAATGATGCAGATAATAAAGATAGAGTTGAGGGATGTAACGGGATGACTGTGCTGGTGTGAATGATGAGATTTCATATCTTTTTATTTTAAAAGTTTCAGACAAAAGTATAGTTGTTACGTCATATAACCATGTTGTTGAGCCTTGAAAAAAGGGAGATGATGTCTGTTTGCAACTCGGTTGCAATTAAAAGCATTGTTTTGTATTAAAAAAAGTAAAAAAAGAAGGCATAAATGAATGAAATTAAGCGATTTGTATTTACTTTGATAATGTTTAAAAATAAAAAATTAAAACTATGAACGAATTACTTGCAAAAATTAAGGAATTGAATGCTGCGTTGGTTGCAGATGCAGAACAGCAGATTGAAAAAGGTAACAAGGCTGCTGGTACTCGCGCACGCAAGGCATCTTTGGAATTGGAAAAAGTGTTGAAAGAATTTAGAAAAGCTTCTTTGGAAGAATCAAAAAAATAACATTTTCCCAATATTAGGAAGAGATTGTATCGTTGATGAATGATGCAATCTCTTTCTTTTTTTATGGGGCTTTATATTAAGAGAATATTTTTTTATGTCCATACATACTCTATTCTCGATTTAAAGGTTTATCTTTGTCCACTACTTTTAAATTTTATACAAAGCAATGAAGAAATTTATGTTTTTGGCAACTGCCGGTTTGTTGGCACTTGCTTCATGTCAGGAAAAAGCAGGCTATACCATCAAAGGTACTGCAGAAGGTGTAGCAGATGGTGAAACTGTATTTTTGCAGGATTATGTAGATGGTAATTTTGTAAAGAAGGATTCAGCTGTAGTTAAAGCGGGTGCTTTCGAGTTTAAGGGTACTCCCGACTCTGTAACAGTGAGCCGTTACGTAACTTGTTGGTCTAACAACCAGCGTATGATGACTATGGTGTTCCTTGAAAATGGAGTAATCAATGTAAACTTGGCTCCAAAGGGAGAAAGCACTGTTGCTGGTACTTTGTGCAATGACGCTTATCAGAAATTTATGGGAGAATATGGTGCATTGAGCAAAGAAATGAGAGAAATGTACCGTAAATCAATGGCAGATTCTACATTGACTGATGCACAGCGTGAAGAAATAATGAAAGAACTGGATAAGAAAGATAGTCTTGGAATGGAGATGGTTCTCAATGCAATGGCTTCAAATATTGACAATGCAATGGGAGTACACATGTTGGCTTCTTATGGATCATCTTTCCCTGCAGAAAAGGTAGAACCTCTGTTGGATAAGGTGCCAGCTGCTTTCAGTAATAATGAAAAAGTGGTAGAATTGAAAAACTATTTCAGTGTATTGAAGAAAACTGCAGTTGGACAGAAATTCACAGACTTCTCAATGAACACTCCGGAAGGACAGACTGTGAAGTTGTCTGACTTCATCTCTCAGAATAAATATACATTGATTGATTTCTGGGCAAGCTGGTGTGGTCCTTGCCGTCGAGAAATGCCGGTTGTTGTAGAAGCTTATAAAAACTTTAAAGCTAAAGGTTTTGGCATTGTAGGTGTTTCTTTGGATGAAGACCTGGATAAATGGAAGAAAGCAATCACTGACTTGAATATTACTTGGCCTCAAATGTCTGACTTGAAAGGTTGGCAGTGCGAAGGTGCTAAGTTGTATGGAGTACGTGGTATTCCGGCTACTGTATTGGTAGACCAGGAAGGTACTATTGTAGCACGTGATTTGCGTGGTGATGATTTGGGTAAGAAATTAGGAGAATTGATGAAATAATCAATAGAATATTTCTGTAGGAAGCTGGATTGAACGAAAGTTCAATTCAGCTTTTTTTGTTTGTATGTGTTTGTTGGTTATCTTTTTAAGGAAGGGAAATATTTCCTTTTAAGAGTTTGATTGATAGTGCCTTGTAAGAATGAGTAAGAGAGCATTTGTAGTAGAAGTGATATTAGTTGAATATTAATAAAGGTTAAATTGTAATTTATTTGAAGTGTATGAAGAACAAAAAGGACAAGTCTGGTGTTATATACATGTTTTTCATAGTAATAGATTTATAAACAAAATTTGTGCTTGTGAAAGTATGAATTTACAGGACAAAAGAGTTTGTCTTGAAAAAAGAAGAGACTGCCTTTCCCCTGCAGTCTCTTTTCTTTTTATAATAATTCTTTTTATAAGGCTATGTCTTGGTACAAGAATCGTTTGATACTCTTCTTAGCCGTTTTCTCAAACTCTTCTGGGTATAATTTGACTCGTGTTATCTGGCAATAGGCAGGTAACACTTTATTGAGTTCTATTCTGTTGTTTTCGATAGCTTCTTCCAATTGTTTTGTATTGAACCCTTGTGCATATGCTTCTTCGTTGTCTGCATATACTAAAGCTATAAGCTTATCACCAGAAAGAATTACGAGAGATTCGTTTACAAAAGGCATATTGTTAAGTCGAGCTTCTATTTCTTCAGGATAGATGTTCTGTCCGGAAGCTGTCAGAAGCATGTTCTTGCAACGTCCTTTGATAAAAATATTTCCTTCCTTATCTTTAATAGCCATATCACCGGTATGTAACCATCCATCTTTATCGATAGTTTGTGCCGTAGCTTCTTCGTTCTTGTAATATCCCAACATTACATTGGCCCCTTTGCATACAAGTTCTCCTGGTATTTTTTCTGGATCGGATGACAATACGCGAGTTTCCATATTGGCTACAGTTTTGCCACAGGAGGTATAAAGAATTTCATCCCATCGGCTGTGGCAGATGAGAGGAGCGCATTCGGTCATGCCATAGGCTATGGTATATGGGAAATTGATTTTTCTAAGAAAGGCTTCTACTTCGGGATTGAAAGGAGCACCTCCTACTACAATTTCAATAAAGTTACCTCCAAATACCTCCATTGCCTGTTGGCGGATTTGTTCTTTGATACGATCACTGATGATAGGTAATTTCAGTAAAAGTTTTCCCATTCGGTTGTCTACTTTAGGGAGAATGTTTTTCTTGAAAATCTTTTCTACAATCAGAGGAACGCATGCTATGACACGTGGGCGGATTTCTGCAAATGATTCTGCAATGATTTTAGGACTTGGCATACGTGTCAGGAACCAAAGGTGAGCGCCTACTGTCATTCCATACAGGAAATCGAATACCAGGCCGAAGATGTGTCCTAACGGAAGCATGGAGACGATTCTGTCACCCGGTTTCAATCCTACTTTATCGTGGATGTGGATAATATTAGATAGGATGCTGCGATAAGGAAGCATTACCCCTTTGGAGTATCCGGTTGTTCCTGATGTGTAATTGATTACAGCAAGTTCTTCCGGTAACTCTCTTCGGTAATTAACCTGTTCGGCACGGAAGCGGCACGGATAGCGTTTACCGAATTCTTCGTTTAAATGTTCACGTATGTAACTAAGTTCTTTAGAGCGGGAAACCACTAAATCGAAATTTTTCAATTCAATGATTCCGTCTAAATGAGGCATAGCTGCTTCGTTGAAGTTTTCCCACACCTGATCACCCACAAATAACATACGTGCTTCCGAGTGGTTGACGATATTATGTACGTTATCGGCTTTAAACTCATGCAGGATAGGAACGGCTACGGCTCCGTAAGTGATAATACCTAAGAAAGTTGCTGTCCAATTGGCACTGTTACGTCCACAAAGTGCTATTTTATCTCCAGGCTTAATGCCTATATGTTCAAATAAGATATGTAACTTTTCTATTTTGCGTGCTACATCCTTGTATTGCAACGTGATTCCTTTGTAATCTGTAAGCGCATCCTGATTCCAATTATTGCGGATGCTTTGTTCGATAAGCTCTATAAAACTATTTTGTATTTCCATTGTTGTTTTGCACACTAAGCGTGTAAGTGTGCGCAAAAGTACAAAAACTTCTGAGAATGCTTTATATCAAGTCTATTTTATTTTACAGTAATATCCGCATACTAAAGGATATTTGATATATTTGCGGAAAATAATACCTCAATTTATGTTGATATATAATACTACTTATCATGTGCAGATAAACGATGCACGCAATTTTGTGATTTGGTTGAATGAATGTTATATTCCTGCAGTAGAGAAGTCGGGTGAATTGCATAACCCTCGTATTTTGCGTATATTGAGCCATAAGGAACAGGACAGCGAGTGTTTTTCGTTGCAGTGGGAAGTAGAAGACAGTGCAGCTCTTCATCGTTGGCATACAAAACAAGGTGCTCATTTGAACGAGGAAATGATAAAACTTTTTAAAGATAAAGTGATTGGATTTCCTACATTAATGGAGGTTATCAAGTGATTTGTCCGGTAAAAGAAAAGATAATTCTGGGTATCGATCCAGGTACGAATATTATGGGTTATGGAGTGCTGAAGGTGACTGGCACTAAACCTGAAGTCTTAAGTTTGGGAGTTATTGACTTGCGCCGTTGTTCAGACTCTTATCTGAAATTAAAACATATTTACGAGAGAGTACAAGGAATAATATCATCGTATCTTCCCGATGAGTTGGCCATTGAGGCTCCTTTTTTTGGAAAGAATGTACAGTCCATGCTGAAGTTGGGACGTGCACAAGGCGTAGCCATTGTAGCTGCTTTGTGTCGGGATATTCCTGTGACAGAGTATGCTCCCTTGAAAATTAAAATGGCAATTACAGGAAATGGTCAGGCAACCAAAGAGCAAGTTGCCGATATGCTGAAACGTATGCTTCATATACCCGATTCAGAAATAGGACCTTTTATGGACGCTACGGATGCTTTAGGTGCGGCCTATTGTCATTATTTACAGATGGGGCGTCCTGCTATACAGCAAAAATATTCAAGCTGGAAAGATTATATAGCAAAGAATCCGGAAAAAGTGAAATAAATACATGCAATTATGAAAATAAGGTGTTTTATCGCTATGTCAATGCTTGCACTGTGTGGCTGTAATCATTCTCATCAGAAAGCGTATAGTTCTTTTGATGAATATCCTTTTTTTGAGGGAAAGTGGGAGGAAATGGTTTATTCTCCTTCTGAGACAAAATTTGCACTTTGGGCTCCGACTGCACAAGAGGTACGTGTGCTTCTTTATGAAGAGGGACAAGGTGGATCTTCTTATAGGATGATTCCGATGGAGGCCGTAAATGATGGAATGTGGGAGACTGTAGTAAACGAAAATCTGGCAGGGAAATTCTACACTTTTAATGTAAAGATAGACGATGTATGGCAGGGAGATACTCCGGGAGTAATGGCTAAAGCTGTAGGCGTAAATGGAGACCGTGCTGCTATTTTGGATTTGGATAGTACTGATCCGGAAGGGTGGAAACAAGATGTTCGTCCTTCGTTGAAGAGTTTTGCCGATATCATGATTTATGAAATGCATCATCGTGATTTTTCCATTGATACTGTAGCCGGTATCCGCAACCGTGGTAAGTTTCTTGCATTGACAGAAGAAGGCACACATACATTTCTGGGAGAGAAAACTGGTATTGACCATTTAAAAGAATTAGGTATTACTCATGTACATTTACTTCCTTCGTTCGATTTCTCTTCTGTAGATGAAACAAAACTGGAAAAGCCGCAGTATAATTGGGGATACGATCCGAAGAATTATAATGTGCCAGATGGTTCCTATTCTACAGATCCTTATCGTCCGGAGGTGCGTATTCGTGAATTCAAGCAAATGGTAATGGCTCTGCACAAAGCCGGAATCCGTGTGATTATGGATGTAGTATACAATCATACGGCGTTGATGAAAGGCAGCAACTTTGAACGTACAGTACCAGGTTATTTCTATCGGACAGATGAAGAAGGTAAATTTGCCAATGCTTCGGGATGTGGTAATGAAACCGCAAGTGACCGAGCTATGATGCGTAAATATATGGTAGAGTCTGTCGTATATTGGGCGACAGAATATCATATTGATGGTTTTCGTTTCGACTTGATGGGTATTCACGACATTGAGACGATGAAAGCAATTCGTGCCGCCCTTGATAAGGTTGATCCTACTATTTATATATATGGTGAAGGATGGGCCGCAGGAAAGCCACAATTGCCGGAGGATCAGCTGGCAATGAAGAACAATACTTATCAGATGCCTGGTATAGCTGCTTTTAGTGATGAATATCGTGATAGTTTGCGCGGAGCTTGGGGGGACGATTCAAAAGGTGCTTTTGTGATAGGAAAACCTGGGCATGAAGCGGGCATTAAATTTGGAATTGTAGGTGGAGTGAAACATCCTCAGGTCAATACAGATTCGGTGCATCGTGTACCGAAGATATGGGCTAACCAACCTACTCAGTTTATCAGTTATGTAAGTTGCCATGACGATTTATGTCTGACTGACCGCTTGAAGACAACTCTGCCCAAAGCCTCTTTGCAAGAATTGCGTACACTGCAGAAACTGGCAGAAACTGCAGTCTTTACTTCTCAAGGTGTACCCTTTATCTTTGCAGGAGATGAGGTGCTGCGAGACAAGAAAGGAGTTGCCAATTCCTATAATAGTCCGGATGAGATTAATGCAATTGATTGGCGCAATAAGACTCACAATCGGGAGGTCTTCGATTATATAAAAGAATTGATAGCCATGCGTAAGGCGCATCCGGCTTTCCGTATGGGAGATGCCGACCTTATCCGGAAGCATTTGGAGTTTATTCCGGTACAGGCAACCAATGTGGTAGCTTTCTGTCTGAAAGGTAATCCTTGTGGGGATTCCTGGAGAAATACTGTTGTTGTGCTGAATGCACGTACAGAGCCGATTACGGTAACTGTACCAGAAGGCTTATACCGGATTGTATGCAAAGATGGAAAGATTGATTTGAAGAACGGTTTCGGACATGCCAATGGAGGTAAACTGACAGTAGGTCCGCGTTCTGCAATGATTGCTCATCAGTAATTAAATGGAATAGTTTATGATGGAAAAAGAATCTGTGAATACTGAATTGGTTGTTTACGGATTCTTTTTTCTTTATTTATAGGAAGAACTTTATGAAAAAAGTAATAGAAATAGAAAATGGAGTAGCTCGTCATCCTCTTTACCGGTTGGATGCTCCTATTAACCTTCAACTGCTGGAAGGCGAGCATTGGGCTATTGTAGGTCCTAATGGAGGAGGAAAAACTTTATTGGTCGAAACACTGACAGGCCGTTACCCTTTATTGAATAATGAAGTACGTTATGACTTTTCGCCTTCTTCTTCCAATTTGGTTTCCGATCATATCAAATACATTACCTTCCGCGACTCTTACGGAGAAGCTGATAGCACCTATTATTATCAGCAACGTTGGAATTCGCATGATATTGACGATACTCCGCTGGTACGCGATTTGCTCCCTGAAAGTAAGGATGAAAGCCTGAAGAAAGTGCTTTACGATTTGTTTGGAGTAGAAGAGATGCTCGATAAACACATTATTCTGTTGTCGAGTGGAGAATTGCGTAAGTTTCAGCTGACAAAGACTCTGTTGGGTAATCCTCGTATACTGGTGATGGACAATCCTTTCATCGGACTGGATGCGAAGACGCGTTCTTTGTTGCATGACTTGTTGAAGAAACTGGTAGAACAGACCAAACTGCAGGTTATACTGGTGCTCTCCAAAAGTGACGATATTCCTGATTTTATTACTCATGTCGTATCGGTAAACAGTCGTATCTGCAGTCCGAAAATGACCTTGCAGGAATATGAGGCTTCCCGGCAGCCTGTTCCCAGCCGTGTGCTGAGCGAAGAAAAGCGGCAGCGCATTCTGACTCTTCCAGATAGAGCAGATACTTATTCATCATCCAGTGTAATACAGCTCAATCAGGTCTGCATCCGATACGGTGAACGTACCATTCTTTCCGGGCTCGACTGGAGTGTGAACCGTGGGGAAAAATGGGCTTTAAGTGGAGAAAACGGAGCCGGAAAATCCACATTGCTCAGTCTGATCTGTGCCGATAATCCGCAAAGCTATGCCTGCGACATCACCCTTTTCGGATACAAGCGGGGAAGCGGAGAGAGCATATGGGATATCAAGAAACATATCGGTTACGTCAGTCCGGAGATGCACCGTTCTTATCTGAAGAATTTGCCTGCCATTGAAATTGTAGCGAGTGGTCTTCACGACTCTATCGGACTATACAAGAAGGTAAAAGATGAAGACCTGCAGATTTGCGAGTGGTGGATGGATATCTTTGGAGTGAAAGAGCTGAAAGACCGCAGCTTCCTTCAACTCTCCAGCGGAGAACAGCGGATGATTCTGCTGGTGCGTGCTTTTGTTAAAGATCCGGAACTGCTGGTTCTCGACGAACCTCTTCATGGACTGGATTTATACAACCGCCGTCTGGTAAAGGATATCATAGAAACTTTCTGTCAGCGTCCGTCAAAGACTTTGGTGATGGTAACACATTATGAAGAAGAACTGCCGGATTGTATCGATCATCGTCTGTTTCTTCGTCGTTCCGGCAGATAAGTTTATTGCACAACCGATTGTAAAGCCTGCTGTACGTAGCTCTTTTTCAAGTCAGCAGGTTTTACAATTTCATCATCGTACGTCAGCAGGTCGATGTCCAGCGGTACAATTCCTTGCTGTTTGCCGGTAGCCGTTCTTCCGTGCCGGCTTTCTATCTTCTTGAATTCTTCTATAAGTTTTTCCTTACTCAGAGTAGTATTCATCAAGGCTGCACGATTCTGGTAAGAACCGGAAGATGCGGTATCTTCTGCAGCCGTCTCTACCGCATTTCCCCAATGGATACCGGATGAGATTTTTTCGAGTTCCTGCTCTGCACTTTTCAAGTGTGCCACTCCGTTGTGGTTTGAACCTAAACAGATGAGGCAACGGTGATGCTGATTCATATTTGTAATGTTTTGGTCTGCAAAATTATATTTTTTTCTTAAATTTGCGTGTTATTAATAATGAGTATAAAGACATGAAATTTATTGGAATTATTCCTGCAAGATATGCTTCCACCCGGTTCCCTGCTAAACCATTGGCAATATTGGGAGGAAAAACTGTTATTCAGAGAGTGTACGAACAAGTAGTCGGTGTACTTGATGAGGCTTATGTAGCAACCGACGATGTTCGGATAGAAGAAGCTGTAAAGGCTTTTGGTGGAAAAGTAGTAATGACATCAGTCGATCATAAGAGCGGAACCGACCGTTGTTATGAGGCCTTCTGTAAGGTGGGAAGCGGATACGATGTCATTGTCAATATACAAGGCGACGAACCTTTTATACAGCGTTCGCAGCTGGAAGCGATTAAAGCTTGTTTTGAAGATGATGCAACCCAGATTGCTACTTTGGTCAAACCGTTTACTCCGGAAGACGGATTCGATGCACTCGAAAACGTCAATTCCCCAAAAGTGGTAGTCAACCGTAATATGAATGCATTGTATTTCAGCCGTTCCATTATCCCTTATCAGCGGAATAAGGAAAAGATAGAATGGTTGAGCGGACATACCTATTACAAGCATATCGGACTTTATGCTTACCGTGCAGCTGTGTTGAAAGAAATTACCGCTTTGCCTCAGAGTTCTCTGGAACTGGCTGAGTCGCTTGAACAGCTCAGATGGCTGGAAAACGGATATACGATAAAGGTAGGAATCACTACGGTAGAGACAATAGGAATCGATACTCCTCAGGATTTGGTTCGTGCAGAACAGTTCTTACAAGCACATAAAGAAATTATAGGATGAAGCTGGATAGAACTGTAGCCCCGAAGATTTGTCAGATAGACCATTTTTCTATTGAGAAGCCCCAGCTTCATGTCATGCGAAACGGTATGCCCCTGAATATTATTCAGGCGGGTAGTGAGGATGTTGTACGCTTTGACCTGCTGATTCAAGGAGGACAATGGAACCAGGAACAACCCTTGCAGGCGATGTTTACAAACCGTATGCTGCGCGAAGGTACATCGAGTATGAGTTCTGCCGAAATAGCGGAGAAACTCGATTATTATGGCGCGTGGCTCGATTTGTCATCTTCTGTCAATTATGGTTTCGTCACCCTCTATTCACTGGTAAAATATTTTCCGCAGACTCTTGAAATATTGGCTTCTATGGTGAAGGAGCCGGTTTTCCCAGAGAAAGAACTTCAAGTGGTAACGGAAATCAACAAGCAGCAGTATCTGGTCAACTCGGAGCGGGTAGAGGTTCTGGCACGCAAGCAGTTGAATCGGTCTTTGTTCGGCAATTCGCATCCGTTGGGACGCTATGCCGAGTTGGAAGATTACGACCGCATAACTCCTGAGATACTGAAACGTTTTTATCAGACCTGCTATCATTCGGCCAACTGTTCGGCTTATGTTTCCGGAAAGGTAACTCCGGAGGTTATTCGTTGCATCGAACAGCAATTTGGCGATGCTGCATGGGGAGATGTTTCCCAACGAGTGCATCACGGAGAGTTTGCTGCGGCCCCCGACGACCGTAAGCGTGTTTTCATTGAGAAGGAAGAGGCGCTGCAAGGTTCTGTCAAGATGGGTGGATTCTCTTTGAATCGTATGCATCCGGATTATTTGAAGTTGCGCGTACTCATTACTTTGTTCGGTGGATATTTCGGCAGCCGTTTGATGTCCAACATCCGGGAAGAAAAAGGATATACCTACGGCATCAGTGCCGGAGTAGTCTGTTATCCTGATACAGGTGTGCTGGTAATTAGCAGTGAAGCTGCCAATGAATATGTAGAACCTCTCATTGCCGAAGTGTATAAGGAAATAGATATCCTGCGTACTGAGCGGGTAGACGAGAAAGAACTGGATATGGTACGCAACTACATGTTGGGCGATATGTGTCGTTCTTATGAAAATGCTTTCTCCTTGTCGGATGCATGGATTTTCATTGAAACTTCGGGCTTAGACAATCAGTTCTTCGACCGTTCGGTGAAGGCTATCAGAGAAGTGACCGCCGATGAAATCAGACAGCTTGCCGAAAAGTATTTGTGCAAAGAAAACTTAATAGAGGTGGTTGCAGGTAAAAAAGTGTAATGAAATGGTAATAGTATCTTTTTAAAATCTTAATTTTGACTATCATTTCATTTTAAAAACAGAAGAATATCAAGCATGCGTAAATATATTTATTTGTTGTTCGCTTTCATGATGTGGGGAAATGTGTCGTCGTTTGCCCAATTGTCATTAGGTTATTATCAGTTTAAGGATGGTTCGGAATATACCGGTGAGCTGAAAGGCCGCCGTCCCAATGGAAAAGGCCGTACCGTTTATAAAAACGGAGATATCTACGAGGGCGAATACGTAAAGGGGAAACGGGAAGGAGAAGGAACCTGGACCTCTACTGACGGAAAAAAATACGTAGGACAATGGTATCAGGACCAGCGTCATGGAAAGGGAACTTTCTATTTTATGAACAATAATCGCTATGAAGGAATGTGGTATGCCGATACTCAGGAAGGAGAGGGAACCATGTCTTATTATAATGGCGATGTATATGTAGGAGTATGGCATCGGGACAAGCGAAACGGACAGGGTGTATATACCTGGAAGGGAGGAGCGAAGTACGAAGGAGAGTGGAAGGAAGACCTGAAAGACGGAAAGGGAGTAATGACCTGGGAAGACGGTTCGAGTTACGATGGAGAATGGAAAAACGGGTATCGTGAAGGAAAAGGTACCTTCTATTATACGAATGGTGATAAATATGTAGGCGACTGGAGCGATGATGTGCAAGATGGAAAAGGCGTTTATTATTTCCAGAATGGCGAACGCTACGAAGGCGATTATGTGGAGGGAGAGCGCACCGGACAGGGTGTATATACCTATCCTAATGGCGATAAGTATGTAGGTCAGTTCCGCAATGGCTGGAGAGAAGGCATCGGTACATTTACCTGGTCGAATGGAGCTATATACGAAGGCTCCTGGAAAAAGAACCAGCGTTCGGGAAAAGGACATTATAAATGGGGAAATGGCGATGAGTATGAAGGCGAGTGGAAAAACGATCTGGCAGAAGGAAAAGGAGTGTTGCGTACTCAAGATGGTTCAGTATACACCGGCAATTTCTCTAAAGGAAAAGAGAATGGAGCGGGAGTACTTGTCACCAAGAACGGTACACGTTTTGAAGGAAACTTTAAGAATGGTCTGAAAGACGGTGATTTCCTTGAAAAAGATGCTACTGGCAAGTTGATACGGAAATGTGTATATCGCTCCGGACGTTTGTTGAGCGAGCAGAAATAAACGGTAACGAGACAAGATAAAGAATAGCATGTTTTATGCTGTATGATTGGGCCGGCGACGTTGATTGCATAATCAGTGTCGCCGGCTTTGTATTTGACGCCGTCGGCTGTGCAGCCGGCGACGTCGGATAAAGAAGGGTACAAATCATAAACATGGCATATAATTGTATCACAGAATATGCAGAACTCTTTCATAAAGAAGGGTATTCCGATAAAATGCTTCCTTTTATTTCGCTTTATCAAAATATATTTGTATGTTTGTGTTACTTAATATATAGTAGAAAAATGATGCATATACAGGGAATCTTGGACTTTCTGAAACAACTGGCAGTCAACAATAACCGTGAGTGGTTTCAAGCACATAAGGATACTTATCTGTCTGTTCAAAAAGACTTTGAAGACCTGCTTGCCCTTGTTATTGCACGCATTTCCTTATTCGACGATTCTGTGGCTCACGTACAGCCGCGCGACTGTACTTATCGGATTTATAGAGACGTCCGTTTCTCGGCTGACAAATCTCCTTATAAGACACATATAGGCGGATATATCAATGCCCGTGGAAAGAAATCCAATCATTGTGGGTATTATATTCATCTGGAGCCGGGTAATTGTATGCTGGCAGGGGGAAGTTGGTGCATGCCTCCTGCAATGCTGAAGGCAGTCCGTCAGTCGGTATTCGACAATATTGATGAATATCGCTCCATTGTAGAAGATCCGGAGTTCAGGAAGTACTTTCCTGTAGTAGGGGAGGAACATCTGAAAACGGTACCGAAAGGGTTTCCGAAGGATTTTCCTTATGCCGCGTATCTGAAGTGTAAAGATTATACAGTGTCTTATCGTATCCCGGATTCGTTTTACGACAATCCGGATTTTATGGATGAAATAGCAAATGTATTCTGTCAGTTGAAGCGTTTTGCTGATTTCACCAACGAGACAATCGATGATTTAGAGTAAAAACTTTTAACCGTGTACTATGATTATAGATAGAATAGAAAATATAGAGAAATATCTTTCCCTTCATCCGCTTTTTGCTCAGGCTATAGAGTTCCTGAAATCTGCTCAGTTGCAGAATCTTGAGCCTGGACGTATTGTCTTGAAAGAAAATGATTTGTATGTAAATGTCGATCAGACTACTCCTAAGCGGAAAGAAGATGCCAAGTTGGAAACTCACAACTGTTTCATAGATATACAGCTTCCTTTGTCGGATGTGGAAACCATCGGATATGCTCCCCGGGCAGAACTGGATGAAGCTGTATATGAGGCAGACCGTGACATTACTTTTTATGATACTCCGGCCGCTGATTATTTTCTGCTGAAACCGGGTATGTTTGCTGTCTTTTTCCCCGAAGATGCACATGCACCGGCCATAACGGAAAAGGGAGTAAAAAAGATTGTAATAAAAGTTCGTGTAAACTAAAATAAACTACTGCTATGGATAAAGTATTAAACATCATCAAGAATGACCCGTGGTTGGAACCTTATAAAGAGGCTATTACAGGTAGACATCAACATGCTCTCGACAAGGAAAAAGAACTTGTAGGCAAGAAAACGCTGTCCGATTTTGCTTCCGGATATATGTATTTCGGATTACATCGTACAGACAAGGGATGGACCTTCCGTGAATGGGCTCCGAATGCAACGGCCATTTATTTAATTGGTGACTTTAATGACTGGAAAGAACAGCCGAAGTTTAAACTGAAAAGAGTTCGGAAAAGCAATAACTGGGAGATAAACTTGCCGGCCGACATGATTAAGCATGGCGATTTTTATAAGTTGAAAGTGTATTGGGAAGGTGGTTGCGGCGAACGTATTCCGGCATGGGCCAATAGAGTGGTGCAGGACGAACAAACCAAAATCTTTACAGCTCAGGTATGGGAACCCGAGAAGCCTTATAAGTTTAAGAAAAAGGTTTTTGTGCCTAATGTTTCTCCTCTGATGATATACGAATGCCATATCGGTATGGCACAAGATGCAGAGAAGGTGGGTTCTTATAATGAGTTCAGAGAAAATATTCTTCCCCGAATTGCAAAAGACGGATACAACTGTATTCAGATAATGGCTATACAGGAGCATCCTTATTATGGTAGCTTTGGTTATCATGTATCCAGTTTCTTTGCTCCTTCTTCTCGTTTTGGTACACCGGAAGAACTGAAATTGCTGATTGATACAGCACACCAGATGGGTATTGCTGTGATTATGGATATTGTGCATTCGCACGCTGTGAAGAACGAACTGGAAGGTTTGGGTAACTTTGCCGGAGATCCTTGTCAGTATTTCTATCAGGGCGACCGCAGAGAACATCCGGCATGGGATTCACTTTGCTTTGATTATGGAAAGAATGAGGTGATTCATTTCTTGTTGTCCAACTGCAAGTATTGGTTGGAGGAATTCCATTTCGACGGATTCCGTTTCGATGGAGTTACTTCCATGTTGTATTACAGTCACGGACTGGGTGAGGCATTCTGCAATTATGGTGATTATTTCAATGGTTCGCAGGACGACAATGCGATTTGTTATCTTACTTTGGCCAACAAGTTGATTCATCAGGTAAATCCTCGTGCCATCACAATTGCCGAAGAAGTATCGGGAATGCCTGGACTGGCTGCTCCTTTTGCCGATGGCGGATATGGTTTCGATTATCGTATGGCCATGAATATTCCTGATTACTGGATTAAGATTATAAAAGAGCGTCGTGATGAAGACTGGAAGCCTTCAAGTCTGTTCTGGGAGGTAACAAACCGCCGGAGTGATGAAAAGACTATTTCTTATTGCGAGAGCCACGACCAGGCTTTGGTGGGCGATAAGACTATTATCTTCCGTCTGGTTGATGCGGATATGTACTGGCATTTCAAGAAAGGTGATGAAAATGGAGTGGTACAGCGTGGAATTGCTTTGCATAAGATGATTCGTTTGCTTACGGCTTCTACGATCAACGGTGGATATCTTAACTTTATGGGAAATGAATTCGGTCATCCGGAATGGATTGATTTCCCGCGTGAAGGAAACGGATGGTCGTATAAGTATGCACGCCGCCAGTGGAATCTGGTAGACAATAAAGAGTTGTGCTATCATTATTTGGGCGATTTCGATGAGGCTATGGTACATCTGTTGGAGAGTGTGAGAAATATCCAGAAGACGGATGTCGTAGAAATATGGCACAATGACGATGACCAGATTTTGGCTTTCCGCCGTAAAGATTTGATTTTTGTGTTTAATTTCAATCCTACTCGTTCGTTTACCGACTATGGATTCCTTGTACCGCGTGGTGAATACCGGGTAGTATTGAATACAGACGACAAACGATTCGGTGGCTTTGGTTTCGCCGACGATACAGTACCTCACTTTACTTGTGCCGATCCGTTGTATGCCAAAGAGAGAAAAGAATGGCTTAAACTATACGTTCCGGCACGTTCGGCTGTCGTCCTTAAACGAGTGAAAGTGTGATTTATATGAGTAAATATATTCTACCGTACGAGAAGGCCGCCCGCATACAAACCGTAGTGTGCGGTCTTCTTTTTTCTGTCTTTAGCTTTGTTTATTTGTATGTCTTCCAGCGCGATATTCTGGAGGCTGTTCATTTTTCCCTGGCTCATGGAAAAACCCACTTTGCTCCTATGGCAAGTGCGGTGGTGATTACATTCATCTTGATTCTGTTGCGGTGGGGAGTGAACAGTTTATTGGGCTTGAAAGGTATAGTACGTTCTGTAGCTTATTTCCCTTCTTTTCTTATATTGGGCGCCTTGACAGATATAAGCAGAGACATATACATGGATTCTTATCGAGGTTATTGGCTGTGGTTGTTACCACTGATACTTTTGGTATTTATTGGTACTGCCTATTTCCTGCGCCGTATTTTCAGAGTACAACTGAATAAAGAATATTCCTTTATGACTCTGATGAATAGTAATCTGATCATTTTGCTGGTATGGGCTCTTATGACTGTTGGAATTGGAAATTCCGACCGTAATTTTCATCATGAATTGGCAGTAGAGCGCTGTTTGCGTGCCAAAAAGTATGAAGATGCGTTGAAGGTAGGAGAACGTTCGTTGGAAGCAACACGTACACTGACGGCCCTCAGAGCTTATGCATTGGCTCATGTCGGACAGATGGGTGACCGGCTTTTTGCATATCCCCAGTATTATAAATCGGAGGGATTGTTCTTTTCCGGTGATTCGTTGCATGACTTGCGTTATACCAATGATTCCATTTATCATTATCTGGGAGCACGGCCATACGAGAACGAAAGCAAACTTCTCTTTTTGCAGCATATATGTGATAGGGAGATAGGGAAATATACATCTTTGGATTACTATTTGTCGGCCTTGCTGTTGGATAAGAAACTGAAGGACTTTGCTGGTGCCATGTGTGAATTTTATGAGGAGAATACACGCATCCCCCGTTATTATCAGGAAGCTTTGGTGATGTATCAGAGTACTCATCCGGAATATACTTGTTTGGCTACAGACAGTACAATAGTTCAGAGATTCGATGCTTATAAGACCCGGCAGAAGGATTCTACTTCTCCTGTAGAGGAAGAGAATAGGATGCGCCGGGAATTTGGCGACACCTATTGGTGGTATTATGATTATCAGAAGTAAAAAAGGATGGACCGGATAGTACTTTTTTAAGGAAGTTGCTCTCTATCCAAGTCTTTTTTACTACTTTTGTATCCTCAAAAAATAAGCTTAAGATAAATATAACATTATAACTATGGCAAAAGAATTGAAAGATCTTACCAAAAGAAGTGAAAACTATTCACAATGGTATAATGATTTGGTGGTAAAGGCTGATTTGGCAGAACAGTCACCGGTACGTGGCTGTATGGTTATCAAGCCTTACGGATATGCTATTTGGGAAAAAATGCAGCGTATATTGGATGATATGTTTAAGGCAACTGGCCATGTCAATGCTTATTTCCCTCTGTTGATTCCGAAATCATATTTGAGTCGTGAAGCTGAACATGTAGAAGGCTTTGCTAAAGAGTGTGCCGTAGTAACTCATTATCGTTTGAAAAATGCAGAAGATGGTTCGGGTGTGATTGTAGACCCTGCGGCAAAGTTGGAAGAAGAGTTGATTATTCGTCCTACTTCTGAAACCATTATCTGGAGTACATATAAGAACTGGATTAACTCATACCGTGATCTGCCTATCTTGTGTAACCAGTGGGCTAACGTAATGCGTTGGGAAATGCGTACCCGTCTGTTCTTGCGTACAGCAGAATTCTTGTGGCAGGAAGGACATACAGCGCATGCTACTCGCGAAGAAGCTGAAGCTGAAGCTCAGAAAATGTTGCATGTATACGGTGACTTTGCAGAAAAATACATGGCTGTTCCAGTTATTAAAGGTGTGAAATCGGCTAACGAACGTTTTGCCGGTGCATTGGATACATATACCATCGAAGGTTTGATGCAGGACGGTAAAGCATTGCAGTGTGGTACTTCTCACTTCTTGGGACAGAACTTTGCAAAGGCTTTCAATGTGCAGTTTGTTGACAAAAATAATAAACTGGATTATGTATGGGCTACTTCATGGGGTGTATCTACCCGTTTGATGGGAGCTCTGATTATGACTCACTCTGATGACAATGGTTTGGTACTTCCTCCGCACTTGGCTCCGATACAGGTAGTAATTGTTCCTATTTACAAGAACGATGAACAATTGAAGCAGATTGATGCGAAGGTAGAAGGTATTGTCAACAACTTGCGTGCAATGGGTATTTCTGTGAAGTACGATAATGCAGACAACAAACGTCCGGGATTTAAATTTGCCGACTATGAGTTGAAAGGTGTACCTGTACGTCTTGTTATGGGTGGTCGTGACCTGGAAAACAATACAATGGAAGTAATGCGTCGTGATACACTGGAGAAAGAAACACGTACTTGCGACGGAATTGAAGAATATGTGAAGAATCTGTTGGAAGAAATTCAGGCTAACATTTATCAGAAGGCTCTGAAGTATCGTAACGAACACATCGTGAAAGTGGATACTTACGATGAATTTAAAGAACAGATTGAGAAAGGTGGCTTTATCTTGGCTCACTGGGATGGAACTACCGAAACCGAAGAACGTATCAAGGAAGAAACAAAGGCTACTATCCGCTGTCTGCCTTTCGAAGCAGACGAAGAAAGCCTTACTCCGGGTGTGGATATGGTTACAGGTAAACCATCTGCTCGCCGTGTATTGTTTGCTCGTGCATATTAATAAAGATACTCAAGGAATATCAAAAAAGGGATATGTCTGCATGATGTGGACATATCCCTTTTTATTGATTGCAGGTTGAGGATAGACAAAGGATTCTGTCAGAATGTGAGTGAAGTATAAAAGCCATAGTAGCCGTTTCCTGCTGTGGGCGATATTACGAGGTTATGCTTTTGTGCAAAAGGGCGTGTAAAGAGGTATGAACTTCCGGCGCCGATAACAGCTCCTGCAGCCACATCCCACCAGTCGTGCTTTTTCCCATATACACGGCTCCATCCTACATAAGTCGATACAATGTAGGAAGGAAGTCCCCATTTCCATCCGTATCTGCGCTGAATAAAAGTGGCTGCTGCAAAAGAAGTGGAAGTATGCATTGAAGGGAAAGAATGGTTGTCGCTATGATCCGGACGCTCTTTATGAACGGCATATTTCAGTGCGTACGTGATTCCTATCGTGGTGATTCCTGCCAATGCACCTTGTTTAAGACCTTGCCAGTCTTTTTCTATCAGCACAGCAGTCAGCCCGGCTACAGGCAGGAGTGCGGCTCCTATATCGCCCGAAGTCCGTATAGCTTTTCTCTGTGAGCTTACTTCTATCGTTTGAGCTTGTAATATTTCTGTAGACAGTATCAGGAGAAGCAGGAGGGCTGTTTTTTTCATAAGAGGGTGAGTTTCGGTAAAAATATAATCAGTCCTGTGATAGCAGCAGCGATGGATAAGATTAAAACAGCTCCTGCTGCCAGATCTTTTGTGCGTTTGATGGCTTCGTTGTATTCCGGAGAAACCAAATCTGATAATGCCTCTATGGAAGAATTGATGGCTTCGGCAGCCAGTACTGTACCAATGGCTACGACTATAAACAGCCATTCTGTAGAAGACAACCCGATGAGGCTTCCGGCTACAATTACACATAAAGCTACGCTTGCATGTATCCAAGCATTATGCTCATAGCGTAAAAGAAGAAAAACGCCATTAAAAGCATAACGGAAGCTTTTCAGGCGTTTCTTTAGGGTAAATCCACTATTCTTCATTGATTAAAAATTGACGGTTACTTCTACCGGACAATGGTCGGAACCGTAAATCTCTGTATGAATCTTGGCTCCTTCCAGTTTGTCTGCCAATCGTGCTGAGGCAAGGAAGTAATCAATACGCCACCCTGCATTCTTTTCGCGCGCCTTAAAACGGTACGACCACCAGGAATAGATACTTTCCTGTGTAGGATAGAAATGGCGGAATGTATCAATAAATCCACTGTCCAATAAGGTTTGGAACTTCTCCCGTTCCTGATCGGTAAATCCGGCATTCATACGGTTGGTCTTGGGATTTTTCAAATCAATCTCTTTATGAGCTACATTCAAGTCGCCGCAAACCAATACAGGCTTCTTCTCATCAAGACTTTTCAGATACTGACGGAAATCGTCTTCCCATGTCATTCTATAGTCCAGTCTCTTTAAGCCATCCTGAGAGTTGGGCGTATATACAGTGACCAGATAGAATTCAGGCATTTCAAGAGTGATGACACGTCCTTCATGGTCGTGTTCATCAATTCCTAAGCCATAGCTGACAGACAGCGGTTGATGACGAGTAAAAATAGCTGTTCCCGAATATCCTTTCTTTTCGGCATAGTTCCAATAAGAATTATAACCTTCGAAAGCTAAGTCGAGTTGTCCTTCTTGCATTTTTGTTTCCTGCAGACAGAAGAAGTCGGCATTCAGTTCGTTGAATATTTCACGGAACCCTTTGTCGCAACATGCACGCAGTCCGTTTACGTTCCAGGATATAAGTTTCATAATGATAATAGTCTTGTTATTTATTTCTTTAAGTCGAAAAGATACGTTACTCTTCCTCCGATATAAGAGTGTGCGGAGCGACTGAACGGATCTTTTTTTGTACTGTGATAAAAGTCACTAAGTCCAAAGTAATAGCGGGCTTCTATAAGAAAATTACCAATTCCTGTGCGTATTTCTGCACCTGCACCACCTACAATTCCATAATCGAATTTTACTTCTGCTTTTTTCCCGTATTCGTTTCCCCATCCGTCAGGACGCATTTCAGGATGCCAGGATGTACTGTAAGTTTCCTTTTCGCTGAGGAGGAAGCCAATCTGTGGTCCTAAGTTCAAGATGAAACGTGCTCCATTTCCTTTATCCTTTCCAAAAGCCAGATGAGCCAGCAAGGGAATTTCCACATAGTTCATCTTGCGCATATAAGTATCTCCGCTTTCATCTTCAATCTTCTCTGTCCATCCTCTTTGTGAGAAGTTCAGTTCGGCCTGCAATCCGCAAATCATCTTGAAGTATTTTTCCGAGATATATCGTGCAGTTACTCCAAAAGAAGGAGTAATCATTGATTTTTGTGGAATACTTGGGTCGAAGCTGACAGAACTGAGGTTCACTCCTCCATTGACACCAATAGAGAAATTGCTTCGTTCGTCTTGAAGCTGTGCATGCAGTGGCAAACTGATTAAACTGCCTGCCAGGCCTATCAAGGCAATAATAAATTGTTTTCTCATGTTATTCAAAGTCGAGTTTAATCAGTTCATAGTCTTTTGTGAAATGAACAAAGAATACTTTACGGTTGATGAACCCGCCCCAATTGTTTACTCGTTCAAATTTGAATCCGGTCTGTATGGGGACTACCTCTATTCTGTTCAGATTGCTTTCCAATTCATTTCCTTCCTGAGCCAGTCCCTTCATGAAGAAGTAGCCGATGTCGAATCCCAGCATACCATATTTGGGGAAAGTATTCGACATGTCTTTACTGTACCAGTGGCGGTATGTATGCGTAAAGTTGATTGCTGCCGGGAACAGATTGTTTGTATAGAACGAAGAATAGAAATAAGTATCCAGTTCATAGAAACTTGCCAAGTGATCCTGGGTGTAAGTTTGCCATTCCGGATAGCCAAACAAGTGCATGTCGAAATGCGGATGCTCACGACGTACCATGCTGAGGTGAGGCAACAGTCTGGTCAATGCTGTATTCTTACCCGAAGTAGGAATAAAGATTGTTTGTGCCGTAGTGTCCATTGCGGCAATTACTTTATTAGGGTCTATTTCGTTGCCCAACTGCAGTTGAGTAAACTTGACTTTGTTGTCTTTTAGCTCTGCTTTCAGTCCTTTGATAAATTCCGCCTTTTCCCGGTCACCACTTCCGTCATCAAGGAAAATTACGTTATTGTTCTTGAACTTACGGATGAAGTGTTCGTATACTTCAGAATACAGATAAGATTGAGGCGTATTCACCTGATAAATCATCGGATTATTGAAAACCTGTTCCACCTTTGGAGTAAATGGAATCACCAGACGAATCTGATGCTTTTCTGCAAACTGAGCCAATGGTTTGATTGTTTCTCCACTGGCAACTCCGAAGATAATATCCATATCCTCCATTGTTTTCTGTGACAAGATGGAGTTGATGGTGGAAGTAGTTCCATTTGTATCGAATGTATAGATATCCATGGATACTCCCTGCTTCTTCAAACTGTCTACAGCAATCAGGAATCCTTCGTAAAACTCTGTAATTCTCGATTGTTCAGCCTGTGAAATCGAAGAATTAAGTTTGAGTGGAAGCATAACAGCCGCTTTGATGGTCTTGATAGACTTACGGTCTGCCTTACTTTCATTGAAAAGCTCTTCATTGGTTGGAACATTAGACGGCTGAGATACAGTATTCCCTGTAGCGGTCTGTTTCGGATAAGGAATAAACAGAAAACGTCCCTTTTTCAGCTTTCCGTTTCTCAGTTCCGGATTTGCCTCTATCAGCTCTTCCTCTGTGATTCCATACATGCGGCTGATGCTGTAGATTGTTTCTTTACGCTGCACTTTGTGCATGTCTCTCCAGTCGTTTTTCCGTACTTCCGGTGCCGGTGTGTGCGTTGCCGCTACAGCAGGCTGGCTTTCTTCCTGCATGGGAATAGATATTACTTGTCCGATACGGAAATTGCTGGCACTCAGTCCGGGATTGGCTGCGCAGATAGCCTGAGCAGTTACATTGTATTTCACTGTCAGTTGGTACAATGTTTCGCCAGCCTGTATGGTATGAAAAGTTTTATTGCTCTTGTTGGATGACTGAGTTTGAGGTATTTTCAACACTTCTCCGGCACGTATGCGGGTTTCACTGCCAGGGTTCAGCTGTATGATGTCTTGGGTAGATACATTGTACATGCTGGCAATGGAATATAAACTTTGTCCTTTCGTCACAGTGTGCAAAAAGTACCCGTTGCAGCTTTGAGCCTGCACAGGCAGATTAAGACTGCCTAAAGATAAAGCCAGAGAAAAACAAATTGTATGAATAAATTTCATTTTGGACTTAGTATTTGTTGAAAGACAAAAGTACAAAAAAAAGACTTATCTTTGCAAGGATATCATCTATTTTAAGGATATGACAGAAGGAAAAGAAACGATAAGCGTGTATGGAGCGCGCGTACACAATTTAAAGAACATAGATGTAGAGATACCGCGTGACAGCCTGACAGTGATTACAGGCTTGAGTGGCAGCGGAAAATCGTCGTTGGCTTTTGATACGATTTTTGCGGAAGGACAGCGGCGGTACATCGAAACTTTTTCTGCGTATGCCCGAAATTTCCTGGGTGGAATGGAGCGTCCGGATGTAGACAAGATTACCGGACTGAGCCCGGTTATTTCGATAGAGCAAAAGACAACAAACAAGAATCCACGTTCTACGGTAGGTACTACTACCGAAATATACGATTACCTGCGACTGCTGTTTGCACGTGCCGGAACGGCCTATTCTTATCTTTCCGGTGAGAAGATGGTGAAATATACGGAAGAGCAGATTATCGAACTGATTTACCGCGACTACAAAGGAAAACGCATTTTTGTACTGGCTCCTCTGGTAAGAACCCGTAAGGGGCATTACAAGGAACTTTTCGAGCAGGTTCGCAAGAAAGGTTATCTGTATGTGCGGGTAGACGGAGAAGTCCGTGAGATAGTACACGGAATGAAGCTGGACCGTTATAAGAATCACAACATCGAGGTTGTAATCGATAAAACCATTGTTACAGACAAAGAAGACAAACGCCTCCGTCAGAGTGTGGCAACAGCCATGCAGCAGGGCGACGGGCTCTTGATGATTCTGGATGCGCAGACAGAAAGTGTACGCCATTACAGCAAACGCCTGATGTGTCCGGTTACAGGGCTTTCTTACAAAGAACCGGCACCTCACAACTTTTCTTTCAATTCACCTCAAGGAGCTTGTCCGCGATGCAAGGGACTGGGGTATGTCAATCTGATTGATGTCGATAAAGTCATTCCCGACCGCTCATTGTCTGTATACGAAGGGGCAGTGGCACCTTTAGGGAAATATAAGAATGCCATGATATTCTGGCAGCTGGAGGCTTTGCTGGAGAAGTACGATGCAACCCTGAAAACTCCGGTAGCCGAATTGCCCGAAGATGCCATCAATGATATCTTGTACGGCTCCGATGAGCGTCTGAAAATAAAAAGCAGCCTCATCCATACATCGTCCGATTATTTTGTGACATACGATGGAATTGTAAAATACATTCAGCTGATGCAGGACAAAGATGCATCGGCTACCGCACAGAAGTGGGCCGACCAGTTTGCAAAGACAGACGTTTGTCCGGAATGTAAGGGTGCACGCCTGAACAAGGAAGCGCTCTATTTCCGCATTCACGATAAAAACATTTATCAGCTTGCAACGATGGACATCAGCGAACTGTACGAATGGCTGATGCAGGTAGATGCTCATCTGGAGAGTAAGCAGCAGATTATTGCAGCTGAAATCTTGAAGGAAATCCGTACGCGTCTGAAGTTCCTGCTCGATGTAGGACTGGATTATCTGTCCCTCAACCGTTCGTCGGTCAGCCTGTCGGGAGGAGAAAGCCAGCGTATCCGTCTGGCTACACAAATTGGTTCTCAGCTGGTCAATGTGCTTTATATCCTCGACGAGCCCAGTATCGGTCTGCATCAGCGCGACAACTTGCGTCTGATAAACTCGCTGAAAGAATTGAGAGACTTGGGTAACTCTGTCGTTGTAGTAGAGCATGATAAAGATATGATGCTGGCTTCAGATTATATCGTAGACATGGGACCGAAAGCCGGAAGACTGGGAGGAGAGGTCGTCTTTGCAGGTACACCCGAGGAAATGTTGCGTACCGATACACTGACTTCGCAATACCTCAACGGAAAAATGCAGATAGAAGTGCCGGAACATCGCAGAGAAGGAAACGGAAAATCAATCTGGCTGCGTGGAGCCTGCGGTAACAATCTGAAGAATGTAGATGTAGAGTTTCCGCTTGGCAAACTGATTTGTGTGACCGGTGTATCGGGTAGTGGAAAATCTACTTTAATAAACGATACCTTGCAGCCTATTCTTTCCCAGCATTTCTACCGCTCTTTACAGGATCCGTTGCCGTATGGAAGTATAGAAGGCTTAGAGTATATAGACAAGGTTGTCAATGTAGACCAGTCGCCTTTAGGACGTACTCCGCGTTCCAATCCGGCTACTTATACGGGGGTATTCTCCGACATCCGCAATCTGTTTGTAGGTCTGCCGGAAGCCAAGATCAGAGGATACAAACCGGGACGTTTCTCCTTCAATGTATCGGGAGGACGTTGTGAGGCATGTGGTGGAAATGGATACAAGACCATCGAAATGAACTTCCTGCCGGATGTGCTGGTGCCTTGCGAAGTGTGTCACGGCAAGCGTTACAACAGAGAAACACTGGAAGTACGCTACAAGGGAAAATCGATTGCCGATATTCTGGATATGACCATCAACCGGGCTGTAGAGTTCTTTGAAAATGTACCGCAGGTATTGAACAAGATTAAAGTACTGCAAGAGGTTGGTCTGGGATATGTCCGGTTGGGACAGCCGTCTACCACACTTTCGGGAGGAGAAAGCCAGCGTGTAAAACTGGCTACGGAACTTTCCAAACGCGATACGGGAAAGACCTTGTATATTCTCGACGAACCTACTACGGGACTTCATTTCGAAGACATCCGTGTGTTGATGACCGTACTGAACCGTCTGGTGGATAAGGGCAATACGGTAATTGTCATCGAACACAATCTGGATGTAATCAAGATGGCCGATTATATCATTGATATGGGGCCTGAAGGAGGAAAAGGAGGCGGCCAGCTCTTGTCGTGTGGTACACCGGAAGAAGTGGCCTGCTGTGACAAAGGATATACACCTAAATTTATTAAAGAAGAATTGGGAATGTAATTATGGCAAAAGAAAAAATAGCAAAGACAAATGCAGCCCGTTTGTTGGATAAAGATAAAATTGCTTACGAGCTGGTGCCCTATGAAGTAGACGAGAATGACTTGAGCTGTATTCACGTGGCAGCTACTTTGGGCGAGAACATAGAGCAGGTATTCAAGACACTGGTCTTGCATGGCGATAAATCGGGATATTTTGTATGTGTGATTCCCGGAGAGCATGAAATCGATTTGAAGATGGCCGCCAAAGTATCGGGCAACAAGAAGTGCGATTTGATTCCTATGAAAGAACTGCTTCCGATTACGGGTTATATTCGTGGCGGATGTTCTCCTATCGGGATGAAGAAGCATTTTCCTACTTACATCCATGCAACCTGTCAGGACTTTCCCTTTATCTATGTCAGTGCAGGTGTACGCGGATTACAGGTAAAGATTGCACCGGCCGACTTGATTAAAGTGAGCAAAGCCGAAGTTTGTATGTTGTTCTAAAATCATTCCGGTGTCATACAGGCAGTGTGGTATAATCCTCGTCGTCGGCTTTACAGCCAGCGTTGTCGGCTATAAAAACAGCGTCGTCGGCTTTATATTCGACGTCGTCGGATAAAGATTGTTTCTGTATCCGGATACTATCCATAAAGAAATCCTCTTCTCACGTATTATCTTCAATCGTGAGAAGAGGATTTTTCTATATGTGCTTGCTCTTGGAAAAAGTCTTTAATATGTGATGTAGATAATTCTCTTTTCCCAGCACTTTGTTTTGTATGATAGGGCATAGGAAAAATATGGAATGAAGGTAGGTTATTTTTTGAAAAAGGTTGCGATTTATAAAAAAATATTGTATTTTGGTAAAGTGACTCTTAGGACTATATGCTACGGAAGAGAGTGGCATTTGGATAGGCAAAAGAAAACACCGTCATATCACGGAGGAACTGCACAATGTGATATTATAGCAGAATGAAAACTAAAAAACTTTATAATATGAAAAAGAACTTGCTTTTGACTTGTTGTTTAGGATTTTGTGCTTTGTCGATGATGGGTAACGCATGGAGTTTCTCTCAGGCGCATGAAACTGACGAATGGAAATCCTGTTGGATGTCCAAGGAAGAGTATCGTGAGCTGGTTGATTCTATAGCCGACAATTATGCTGTTGGAAAAATTAATAGCTTGATACAGCGAGACAGCGTTTGGGTTACTTCCGAAAGAATAGATTCGATTCATTCGTTTTGTGGCAAGATAAAGGCTATGCTTGACCATGTGGAGCAGGAACGCAGGGAAGGGAAACGTCCGGATGCCTAGATTTTGAAAACAAGTTCCGAAGGTGTGAATATGTCAAAGAAATATAGGAAGATTGTCTGATTGTGGCTTCGCTCTGTCTGACCGGAGCAGGACTGAAATATTTGTTTGATATTGATACGCTTGGTCTGGTGGAGCTGATAGCAGGATTGTTGACCAATACCCCGGGATTGGCAGCAGCCGATTCTATGACTGACAGCAGTATCCCGGGAGTAGTTTATGCTATAGTAGGGGTATTTACTGAATACCCCCCAAGTGTCTGTTGCCAGATGCGGTTACATCGATTCGGTGTTGTGTATAGACTGATTGATGCTGTCGATATAATCTAATATCTCCTTGCGTCCGGTTTTGTTTTCCGACGAAGATACGAAATGAGGAGGCAATTCTTCCCATTGTTCTTTTAGCTTATTGAGATAGCGGTTGACGTTGGAACGCGTTTTTGCTATACTCTGCTTGTCGGCTTTTGTAAAGATAATAGCAAACGGAACTCCGTTTTCTCCCAGCCATTCCATAAACTCAAGGTCTATTTTCTGTGGTTCCAGACGGCTGTCCAGCAATACAAACAGACAAGTCATCTGTTCACGCTCCAGCACATAATATTCTATCAGTTTCTGAATCTTCTCCATCATTTTTTTACCACGCTGGGCATATCCATATCCCGGCAGGTCTACCAGATACCATTCTTTGTTGATTAAGAAATGATTAATCAGCAAAGTTTTTCCTGGGGTAGACGAGGTCATTGCCAGTTTAGGACGCTTTGTCAGCATATTGATGAGGCTTGACTTTCCTACATTCGAACGTCCTATGAATGCGTACTCCGGTAAGTTCCCCTGTGGACACATGTCAGCCCGTGAACTGCTAATTTTAAATTCGGCACTGGTTATTTCCATGATGAGTTCTGTTTTTATAATACTGCGCCAAAGTTACGAAATAAAACTGATTTTATTGGAATGTATGGAAGACACAAGTTATTTGTGGTCGCATTTCTTGGTAATATCGACCGTAAATCCGGTTTCTGTAGGCATGAATTTACCTTTCTGCTTCAGAAAGACAATCAGTTCTTCAGCGTTCATGTCGCTGGCAGAACAAGTATAAAAACGCTGTTCCGCTCCAAACTTACGGATAATAGCTTCTTTTAAGCTGGCTTCAGAGTAGCTGTTTCCTTCCATCATGTGAAGGACCTCGTGTGCATGTAATTGTTCCATCATTTATCAATTAAAAGTTTGTAGGTATAACAATATAAAATGGAGTTGGTTCATAAAGATTAGTATGGGAATATTTGCGAGGCTTGTATGTAAGCACTCTTTTAAGTACTGAAGTTGTTGTCTTGAATAAAAATAACATATTTATGAAAATAGTGTTAATAAAAAAAGATACTCCCGTTAATCGCTATTAACAGGAGTATCACAACACAAAAACTAAACTAGACTTAACTAAACTATTTTAAAAGAGGAAGTTTCACAACTTCCATTTTTTCATAAAAATACTTTACAAATATAGATGATATATTTTAATGTACCAAAAAAACCGTAAAAAAGTTTCAATTTTATTTCCAAACTGTGTTCTTTAGTTATTAAATATTTAAATAGTATGTTCGTTAACATAATTTTGAAGCTCCTGCTTATAACTGTCTGAGATAGGAATATATTCTTTTCCGAAAATAATCCTTCCTTTATCGATTAGCTTGATTTTCTGTTTTTGTACGATAAAAGAACGGTGTACACGGATAAACCGGCTGGACGGAAGTTTTTCTTCTATGGCCCGCATACTGATTAAAGACAATATAGGGCGTGCTTCTCCTTCCAGATAGATTTTGATATAGTCTTTCAAGCCTTCTATATAGAGTATCTTGCTCAGTTCTATCTGGACCAGTTTATAATCACTCTTTACATAAATAAAGTTGATTTCCTCTTTTGAGGCGGGTGCCGGGGTATTGTTGTGTTGCGCCATTTCAAACCATTGTACAGCTTTATTGACAGCCTGCATAAAGTCTGTGTAACTGATGGGTTTCAGTAAATAGTCTAATGCATTTACTCTGTATCCGTCGAGTGCATATTGTTCGAAAGCCGTAGTGAATACGATGCGGGTAGTCGGGGGAACCATGTGAGAAAAATCCAGTCCGTTCAGTTCCGGCATCTGTATATCGAGGAAGAGTAAATCTACAGGTTTTTCGGGAAGATATTTCATGGCTTGTATAGCACTGGAATAACTTCCTTCTAAAGTCAGAAATGAGGTTTTCTTTACATAGCTTTCCAAAAGTCCTAAAGCCAGAGGTTCGTCATCTACTATTGCACATCGTAATGTAGTCATAAAAAGGAGAAATTAGTGTGTTAGTTTTATAGTGATTACCGATAAATATTCTTTTTTATCATCCGATAATTTCTGAATCCATTCATAAGCATTCGGATAAATTAGTTCCAGCCGTTTTCTGACTTGTTCAAGTCCTATTCCAGACCCGCTTTTATCAGTTTCTGCCTTGGGATGGTTGCTGTTTCGTATCATGCAGCAAATGTGGTCATTGTCTTCCGATAGCGTGATGTGAATAAAGCTGGGCTCGGTAGGAGAAATGCCGTGTTTGAATGCATTTTCTATGAGTGAAATAAAAATTAAGGGCGCAATAGGGGTAGAGCTGTTGGGCTTTATCTGAAACTCCGTTTGTATATTGACAAGCGTTGATACCCGGATACGCATCAGTTCGATATAATTGCGTATAAAGTCTACTTCCTTATGTAGAGGTACATACATCTGCTGATTGTCGTAGAGTACATAGCGTAACAATTTACTTAATTCCTGTACAGCCTGCTGTGCTTTTTCTGTATCAAAGGAGATAAGTGCATAGATATTGTTTAATGTGTTGAGCAGAAAATGAGGATTGAGCTGGTTACGCAGATTTTTCAGTTCTGCTTCGGTACGGCTTTTTATTGCTTCTTGCCGTGCTGCCTCGGATTCACTCCAGCGCATACTCATACGGATGGCCACACTTAATCCGGCTGCAAAGATAAGACTGGCCATATCACGCATATAAAATGTGTATTGTGGAGGAGCCGGACGCCTCATATCCATGGGGGGAGGAAAATGCAGATTGTTCCAGTATCGTAAGATAAAGGTGAGCGCTACAATGATGATAAAGTTGATTATAAGAAATTCTTTTGTGCGTTCCCGAAAAAGGATTTGAGGAATCAGAACCAGATAGTTGATATAAAAAATCAGAAATAGGGAAGTCGGTACCATCGAGTGGATCATAAAGACATGCCAGTCTATAAAACCGTTATTCCGTTGTACTAAAAAAAGTGGGAAAACGTAGAACATGCCCCAGCAGATGATGTGGATAAGCAATTCCAGAGGACGGTGTTTTCTTTCGTTTATAGGTTTCATGTGTGAGTAATAAGCTTTAGGAACAAAGATACGTGTTTTTTGGAGAAAGTCCGGCTGCTTGGAACGGAATAGTGTGAAACTTGGAAAAGAGTGTTCCGTACAGCCGGACAGGAAACCAAAGTTATGAAGAACAAAGTTGTTATAACAGACTTTCCCAAGCCCGTTTCGTTAAATATCTTATTCGTAGCGCAAAGCCTCTATCGGGTCAAGATCGGCTGCTTTTTTGGCAGGATACCAGCCGAAGAAAACACCAGTGAAAGTGCAGACTGCGAAAGAAAGCAGCACACTCCAAGGCTGGATAAAGACTGGCCAATGAGCTACGTTTTTTACGATTGCGCTGGCTCCGCATCCAAGAAGTACTCCTATGATACCTCCCGTGATACTGATGAGGATGGATTCTATAAGGAATTGCGACAAGATGTCTATACCTCTTGCTCCTACAGACATACGGAGACCTATTTCTCTTGTACGTTCGGTGACCGATACATACATGATATTCATAATACCGATACCACCTACTATTAATGATATACCGGCAATGCATGCCAGTAGTGTAGTCATCAAGTCGGTTGTTGTATTCAGCATTGAACTGAGTTCTTGTTGGGTACGGATGGTGAAATCATCACTGTCGGTAGCTTTCAGCTTATGTTCTCTGCGGAGGATGCTTGTTATTTCGTCTACGGCTTCATCAGTCATCTCCTCAGTCAGAGCCGATGCAAAGATTCCGCTCAGGTAAGTCTGTGCCAGAAGTCTTTTCATCACAGTGGTATAAGGAGCAAGTACTACATCATCCTGGTCCATACCCATGGAGTTGTATCCTTTCGATTCCAATACACCGATTACCCGGAGAGGAATCTTGTTGCAGCGGATTATTTTACCAATTGGGTCGATACCATCGGGAAACAGATTGTCGACAATGGTTTTACCGATAACACAGACTTTGGCTGCGGTACGGATGTCGTTTTCTGTAAACATCTCTCCTTGTTCTATTTTAAGCTGGCGTATTTGCAAATAACCGATACTTACACCACTGACAGAAGAAGGATAGTTATTGGCTCCTGCTATAAGCTGTCCCGATGAAGAAACATTCGGACTGATGGCAGAAAGATACATGGACTCGTTGACCAGTGTTTCATAATTTTCCAACTTTAAAGTTTGCATGGAAGAGGGGTCTTGGCGAACACCTCCACGCATTTCCGCTCCCGGATGAATCATAATCATATTCGATCCCATTTCTGAGATTTGCTGCTGTATGCTTCGTTTGGACCCTTGGCCTATGGCAAGCATGGTAATGACCGAAGCCACTCCGATGATGATTCCCAGCATGGTAAGGAAAGCCCTGAGTTTGTTGTTGGCCAAGGCTCGGAATGCTATTTTTAAAAGGTTTGTACCGTTCATTTTTTATTTCTTTTATCAGGTTCTATCACTTAATCTTCGTCATTGGTTGGCAGTGCAGCCAATGCTTCAGCAGCCGATAGAATATGTTTGTTTTCTATATCTTCGATGACATGACCGTCGCGCAACCGGATGTTTCGGCTACTGTATTGTGACAATTCCGGATTATGGGTAACGAAGATGATTGTACGTCCTTCGGCATGTAGTTTCTGAAACAGAACCAATATTTCGAATGAAGTACGTGTGTCGAGGTTTCCTGTAGCTTCATCAGCCAGAATCACTGCGGGATTGTTGACCAATGCCCGGGCTATGGCTACACGCTGCATTTGTCCACCTGACATCTGGTTGGATTTGTGTTCCAACCGGTCGCCCAATCCTACAGCTATCAATGATTCGATGGCTCTGCGCCGGCGTTCTGCTGCACTTACAGAAGAGTTGTACATTAAAGGCAATTCTACATTTTCTACAGCCGTTGTTTTTGGAAGCAGGTTGTAATTCTGAAATACAAATCCAATCTTCCGGTTACGGAGTATTGCTCTTTGAGGTTTACCCATGGTACGTACAGAAACTCCATCGAGTAAGTACTCGCCACTGGTGGGCGTATCCAGACATCCTAATGTATTCAGCAAGGTGGATTTTCCAGATCCAGAGGTACCCATAATCGTTACAAACTCCCCTTCATGTATGGTAAATGAAACTCCTCGCAAGGCATGGACAGTTTCATCTCCTACCTGAAAGTTTCGTTTGATATTCTGTAGTTCGATAATGACTTTTCTATTATCCATAATCAGATTATTTTTTCTTTTTGTCCTTATCCGGTGGTCCAGGCATAAATGGACTTCTTTCTCCTTGTGGACTGCTTTCTCCCAGGGTCGGTTCACTGCCTTTTACGATTGTTTCTGTAATGACAGGAGTTCCTTCCGAAATACCGCCAAGGATTTCTGTATTACTTCCGTCAGAGAGTCCGGTTTTCACAGGATGTGCAATGAATGTATTGTTTTCCAATGTCCATATTTTATGTTCTCCTTCGCAGTTCTGGATGGCACGTCCGCCTGCCAGTTCTTTACTGGGGACAAAGCGTAATGCTTTGTTGGGAACGGAAAGTACATTGTTGCGTTCGTCTGTGTAGATGGTGACATTGGCTGTCAGACGTGGCTTAAGTTTCAAATCAGGATTGTCGGCAGTAATAACAACTTCATAAGTGACTACGGTTTCACTTGTGCTGCTTGTGCTGCTCGTACTGCTGCTGTTTGTACTTCCTAATCGGATCTGAGCTACCTTTCCTTCAAATACGTCATCAGGATAAGCATCTACTGTGAAGGTAACTCGTGCACTGTCTTTTACTCCTGCAATATCTGCCTCGTCTACATCGGCTACAACTTGCATTTTAGTTAAGTCTGCTGCGATGTTAAATAGTGTCGGAGTCTCGAAGCCTGAAGCTACGGTCTGTCCTTCTTCTACATCTTTACTGGTTACAATTCCATTGATAGGGGAGGTAATGGTAGCGTACGAAAGGTTTCGTTCTGCCTTAGCCAAAGCAGCCTTTGTTTGTTCGTATGTACTGCGTGCCCGTTGATAGTTATATACAGATTGTTCATAGTCTGTATCACTTATCAATTGTTTTTGATGTAATTTTTCGTTTCGTTCGTATAGCTTCTTCTGATAATCGTATTCGGCTTTTGCTCCATCGTAAGTGGCCTGAGCAGATTGTAAGTCACTTAATAAAGTGACCTTATCCATTTCGGCGATTACTTCTCCTTCCTTTACTACCGAGTTATAGTCGACATAGATTTTGTCTATGATACCCGATACCTGAGTTCCCACTTCGACCTCTGTTACAGGTTCTATGGTTCCTGTTGCCGTAATTGAATTACTGATGTTTTGTCTTTGTACCTGTTGGGTAGCAAACTCAATTTTAGTCTGTGCTTTTGAACCACTGAAAAGCCAGAAACCTCCAATTACAACGACTCCGGCAACTGTAGTAATAATAATTTTTTTATTTTTCATATGACCGTTTTCTTATAATTCAATTTTTTGTCCCGCATAAAAGTTCAGCAATGTACGATTTAGTATGGCCATGTATTTGGCTTGTACCTGTTGTTGCTGTGCACTAAGCAAATTATTCTTTTCTGTAAGCAATTCTACTGTATTTTTCATTCCCAGGGTAAACTGTTCGTTGACCATGTCGAAACTTGTCGTACAACTCTTCAGTTTGTCATTTGCTGCAAGGTATTGCTGTTGCGCGTTGAGTGCATCCAGCCAAAGACTCTGGATTGTGCTGTACAATTCTTTTTGTTTGTTTGTCAACTCCAGCTGACTGTTGCTATATTGTATACGTGCCTTTTGTAAATTACTTTTATTTTGTCGGTTGTCGAAAATGGGAATACTCAAATTGATTCCTATCATGTTGTTCCATCCGTACTTCATTTGTTGTGCCCAGTTATTGGTACTGGCACTATTGGTTGTACTGGAGGTCGAAGCCGACAAACTGATGGTGGGCATGTATCCGGATTTAGCACTGGCAATATTCAGTTTGGCATTTTCAATGCTGTATTTGCTGCTTTGGATTTCCGGACGTGTGCTTAAGGCTGTCTGATATACGTCTTCTTGAGCCGGAAGGAGGCGGACGACTTGTTCTTCATTTACTTTGGGTAAAGCCAAATTCATCTCCTCTGTTCCTTCCAGTTCCAACAACTGTTTCAATTGTAGCTTGTAGTTACGTAAGGAACTTTCGGCATAAACAACTTGATATTTGTCGTTGCTTATTTGAGCCTCCAGTTGGGCTAAATCAGCTTTTGAAATACTACCTTCCGTAAAAAGCTCTTTTCCGCGGGCATAAGTAGCTTCGCTTACTTCCAATGTGTTTTTGTTAATGGCTACGGATTCATCGGCATAAAGAATCTGAATAAACAGTTTGGCAATCTCTTCTTGCAGCATATTCTCTGTTTCGGCGATGCTCAGTTCTGCTATTTTCAAATTGGTCTTTTGTTGTTTGATGTTATTCAATCGCTTACCGCCATTCCACAAAGTCCATTGTGCGTTTAAGCTATAATTACCGTTATATGTATTTTTGTTGTCACTACTGATGATTTCTGTTCCACTTACCGTGTTGCTGTTTTCTTGATACGGCCGGTTGATCAGATTATGACCAGTGGTAAATGAAAGGCTGGGAAAGAGTTCAGCTTTTGCTTTCTTTACATCAATCTCAGTTTCCTGCATCGTCAGTATATTCTGCTGCAATTGGATATTTTTTTCAAGTGCATATTCTAAGCAGTCGTTTAGTGTCCATGTTTTTTGCTCTTGAGCAAAAAGGGGCGTAGCGGCAGAGAAGAGCCAGACTAAAAAGAAAGTTTTTTGTTTCATTACTTTATTTATTTGCATCTGTTGTTTATACATGTTTTGTATAAATTCTTTTTTGTCCTATCATCTGTATATTGCTATCATGGAAAGGACTGTCGTTTATTTTTACTGATACAAAGATAGAAACTGCAATTTTTACATAAAAATAAAGTAGCTTCTCGGGCAATTTACGAGGATGAATCTTTGTTTTTTATCGATAAAAGACTTTACTTTGTAATAATTGTAAAAATAGAATATGATTAAAAAGAATATAATTAATATCTGGAAGTTTTATAGAGATGGTTTTTCCCAGATGACATTGGGCAAGACATTGTGGATGATTATCCTCATAAAGCTTTTTATAATGTTCTTTGTCCTTAAATTGTTTTTCTTTCCCTCTTTTCTGGGAGGAAAGACCGAAAAAGAAAAGCAAAACTATGTAGGAACTGAATTGATAGAACGTGCAATAGATTATTAACCTTAATAAATAAATTTATGTTAGAAAGTATTGATACCTCGATGATTGACTGGTCGAGAGCCCAGTTTGCTTTGACAGCAATGTATCATTGGTTGTTTGTGCCACTTACATTGGGATTAGCAGTGATAATGGGTATTATGGAAACATTGTATTTCATTACCGATAATGAATTTTGGAAGCGAACTGCAAAATTTTGGATGAAACTGTTTGGTATTAATTTTGCTATTGGTGTGGCTACAGGACTCATTCTGGAGTTTCAGTTTGGTACCAACTGGAGTAATTATTCCTGGTTTGTAGGAGATATATTTGGAGCTCCCTTGGCTATTGAAGGTATTGTAGCCTTTTTTATGGAGGCTACTTTTATTGCCGTCATGTTCTTCGGATGGAATAAAGTAAGTAAACGTTTTCATTTGGCTTCTACTTGGCTGACAGGTATAGGAGCGACTTTTTCTGCCTGGTGGATTTTGGTAGCCAATTCGTGGATGCAGTATCCGGTAGGGATGGAGTTCAATCCTGAAACCGTACGTAATGAAATGGTGAATTTTGCAGCTGTAGCCTTTTCACCGGTAGCGGTAATGAAGTTTTTGCATACTGTATTGAGCAGTTGGATGGTAGGAGCAGTTTTCGTGATTGCTGTCAGTGCTTGGTTCTTATTGCGTAAGAGAGAGAAAGAGTTTGCTTTGGCAAGTATTAAGATAGCAGCAGGAGTAGGTCTGTTTGCATCACTTGTTACAGCCTTTACTGGCGATAAATCGGCTTATCAGGTAGCTCAGTTGCAACCGATGAAACTGGCTGCAATGGAGGGATTATATGAGGGTGGTTCACACGAACCGCTTACTGTTGTAGGAAGTCTTAAAATTCCCGGTATGTTGTCTTTACTTGCTACTCATGATACAGATGGTTTTGTTCCCGGAATCAATGATTTGTTGCAAGGAGGATATACACAACCCAATGGAGAGAAAGCGCTGTCTGTAGAGGAAAAAATTAAGCGTGGGCAAAAGGCTATTACGGCATTAGGCAATTATCGGAAGGCCAAACAGGAGGGGGATAATGCTCAAATGCAGGAAGCCCGTAAGGTCCTGGATAAAAACATGAAATATTTTGGCTATGGATATATTAAAGATCCGAATACACTGGTTCCGAATGTGTGGCTGTCATTCTGGTCTTTTAGAGTGATGGTAGGCTTTGGAGTCTATTTTATAGGCCTGTTTGCTTTGATTCTGATTGTTGCATGGAAACATAAACTGTCTCAGTTAAGATGGTTGCACTGGATTTCTCTTTGGAGCCTTCCGTTTGCTTATTTGGCCAGTCAGGCAGGATGGATTGTAGCAGAAGTAGGCCGTCAGCCATGGGCTATTCAGGATATGCTTCCGGTAAATGCCGCTATATCAAAACTGGAAACAGGTTCGGTGCAGACTACATTCTTTATTTTCCTTGTGATGTTTACGGTTCTGCTTATTGCCGAAATAAATATCATGCTGAAAGCAATAAAAAAAGGACCTGAGGAAGCATAAATTCATCATTGTTTATTTATTATTTAATATAAGATTATGGATTCAACCTATATTTTTCTACAGCATTACTGGTGGTTTTTAGTGTCCCTGCTGGGTGCGTTGCTGGTATTTTTATTATTTGTTCAGGGAGGTAATTCTCTGCTGTTCCGTTTAGCTCATACGGAAGAAGAACGTACACTGATGATTAATTCTACCGGTCGTAAATGGGAGTTTACATTTACTACACTGGTTACTTTTGGAGGAGCTTTTTTTGCTTCTTTCCCATTGTTCTATAGTACAAGTTTCGGAGGGGCCTATTGGTTGTGGATGATTATCCTTTTTAGTTTTGTATTACAGGCAGTATCTTATGAATTCCAGTCAAAGTTAGGCAACCTCTTAGGCAAACGGACTTATCAGTATTTTTTAGTTATCAATGGTATTGTAGGACCAATATTGCTGGGAGCTGCAGTTGCTACTTTCTTCAACGGCTCTAATTTTATTATCGATAAAGGAAATATGACTGATGAGATGATGCCGGTAATTAGCCGTTGGGCGAATGGATGGCATGGTCTGGATGCTTTTACCGATCCGTGGAATATTGTGCTGGGATTTGCTGTTTTCTTCCTTGCCCGTCTGTTAGGAAATCTCTATTTTATCAATAATATTCGCTGTGAGGCATTGATTGCCCGTTGCCGTCGGCAACTCATAACCGATGCTGTTCCTTTTCTTTTCTTTTTCCTTGCTTTTGTAATACGCACTTTGCTTAAAGATGGTTTTGCTGTAAATCCAGAAACGCAGGAGATAGTGATGGAACCTTTCAAATATTTCCATAATTTGCTGGCTATGCCTTATCTGCTTGTTCTGTTTTTAGTGGGAGTTGCAGGAGTCTTGTATGGCCTGGTGAAAAGCATTTTCTGTACTTCGTATATCAAGGGAATTTGGGCTGCAGGAATAGGCACCGTATTTACAGTACTTGCCTTATTGCTGGTTGTAGGATATAACAATACGGCTTATTATCCTTCTACAGCCGATATGCAGAGCTCGTTGACATTGGCAAACAGCTGTTCCAGTCAGTTTACTTTGCATGTGATGGCCTATGTTTCTATTCTCGTTCCTTTTGTCCTTGCATATATCGTATATGCATGGCGTGCCATCGATAGGAAGCCGATTACTTCCGAAGAATTGAAAGAAGACGACCATTCTTATTAAGAAATACTTAAAGCTGTTTTATGAAAGAATCCGGATTCCACGGTTTGAAACAAACTGGAATCCGGATTCTTTTTATAAAGGAAATGTGATTGTGATTCTGCATCCTTCTCCTGTTGCAGTATCTAAGAGGAAAGTTCCTTTCAGTTCATCGATTCGTTTTTTGACCAATTGAAGTCCTACTCCTTTTCTCTTTTTCTGCGGATCGAACCCTTTACCATTGTCACTTATCTTCAATTTTATGTGCGTTTGGCCTGCTTCTATCTCAATCGTAGCTGCAGAAGCCGATGCATATTTAATGATGTTTCCGGAAAGTTCCTGTACCATTCTGTAAACTACAAGTGATATTTTTTCCGTGACTTTATTTAGCTCCTGTTCATTCGTCAGTATTAGTTCGAAATTGCAGTTTCCTCTTACGTTGAGGTTGTAGATGTGCGCTTTTAAAATTTCTGTCAGTGTAACTTGTCTGAATATGGGAGGCATCAAGTCGTGCGAAATGGTTCGTACTTCTTTTTGCAGTTTCTGTAATTGTTGTATTGCCTCTTCGCTTTTGTCTGGCTGTAGTTTCATAAGCATACTTATTCCCAACAGTTCATTGGCCACATTGTTATGCAATTCTTTAGCCAGTCGTTCTCGTTCCGCTTCAATTCCTTTAAAATAAGAGTCAATCACATGCGAGTGCATTTCTTTTTCCGTTTTCTCCAGTTCCTGTTCTTTCTGTTGGATACGGATATGCAGATCTGCCGCTTCCTTTTCTTTCCGGATTCGTTTCATGCGCTGGTAAAGAGTAATCATACACAGTATAATAATCATCAATGCACTTCCTACTATAGCCAGTATCCATTTTTGTCTGGCCAGTCTCATTGAGGCTATTTCCAGTTCTTTTTCAGTAGTCTGGTAGCGTGCATAGAATTCGTTCATCTGTATGTTTGCTTTCTCCTGATACAAAGAGTCCTGCATGCTGGCAGCCTTTTTCTTGTATTTCAGTGCAGTCTGATAATCTTCTGTGCCTTTTTCCAGTGCCAGCGATATCATGTTGTATATGTAAGGAGAACTTTCTGTCAACTCCTTTTGCTCATCCAGTTTTACAAAGCGTTGGGCATAAAAAGCTGCTTCCCTGTAATTTTTTCTATGCATCAGCAGGGCAACTTTAGACGCATAAAACAATTCTCCCCGTACAAACTGGTGAGTTTCTGCCAGACTATCTACTTTGTTCAGGTAGTATTCACAAGAGTCGGGCATACCCAACATATCATAATCGCTTGCCAAAGTCTGGCAAAGACTACCTTGATAATGGAACGATTCGCTGACAAGTGGAAGAGCCATTCTTAATGTATCAGCCGATTCCCTGAACATTCCGGCCGCATGCAGATAAAGTCCCAAATTGCAGAGCAGTTTGCCATAGGTCGCTTTCTCGGCTGTACCTTCCGCATCTTTCAGTGCATGTCTTGCAAATTTAATGGCAGCCGTTCTCTTTCCCCATTTATGATACATGGCGGCCAGATTCGTATATACATAAAGACGGTTGTGTTTATTCTCTACCAGTTCGTAGATATCCAAAGCTTTGGTAAAATAATTCAGAGCATCGGGATATTGTTTCTTCTTGATATAAAATACCGCCATCTGGCTATAAGCATCGAGCAGGCGTAATGTATCTTTGGCTTCGATTGAGGCTTCTATTGTTTCCTTTGTATAATGATAGGCGGAGTCGGCTATTCCATATACACTGTATGCATATGCTATATTCTGACATTCTTCTCCCCATTTTCCTCTATTCCCTTTGTGGAGACGGTTCAGGAACATTGCCTTCCGTGTGTAGTAAATCAGTGAATCAATTTGATCCTGCTCGCCGAAAGAAGTTGCAATATTATTCAGGGCAACTTCTTGCAAACCGTATTCGTGAGTATTCCGAAGTAGTTTTAAGGCTCTTCTGTTTTCGTCCTGATAGGATTGAAATTCTCCTTTCTGGTAAAATAAATCAGAACCGTATATTACAGCTTTCCCCCATTCTATAGAGTCCCTGTTCTTTTGTGCCAGCTTTTTGGCATGTTCGGTTGCAGTACGCAATAATGTAGGGTTTTTACGTGCCGTATAAAGATATTCGGCCAACTTGTTCCATGTCTCTGCCTGTTGTGTTTCTGTTGCTTTCCTATACAGTTCTTCGGCGTTTTGTGCCGGAGCTGTATGGATGCAAGACAAACCTATGCAGCATGTGCATAAGAGATATTTAGCGATGTTCATATAAGTTGTCTGTCTTCATTAGTAGTATGAAACAAAATTAGCATATTTATGCGAATTTGCAATTGAAGAATCTGCTCCTGTTATTAATTTTATAGTATATGGGAACATTATCTCATTGTAAGGGACTTATTTCCCTGAAAGCGATTAAAAAAGAAAGCTCTGAAATGATTCTGCAATTGAATCATTTCAGAGCTTTTATAGTATCGTTGAATAATTACGAATTCATGCTCATAAGGAACTCTTCGTTGTCTTTTGTCTTTTCCAGACGGTCTTTTACGAAGTCCATTGCTTCTATCGGATTCATATCCGACAAATATTTGCGGAGAATCCACATACGATCCAGTGTAGTCTTGTCCAGCAGCAGATCGTCGCGGCGTGTGCTTGATGCGATTATGTTGACAGCCGGGAAGATACGCTTGTTGCTCAAGTTGCGGTCGAGCTGGAGTTCCATATTACCTGTACCCTTGAACTCTTCAAAGATTACTTCGTCCATCTTCGAACCGGTATCAATCAAGGCAGTTGCAATGATGGTAAGCGAACCACCTCCTTCGATATTACGGGCTGCTCCGAAGAAACGTTTCGGCTTATGCAGTGCATTGGCATCCACACCACCCGAAAGTACTTTACCCGATGCCGGAGATACCGTATTGTATGCACGTGCCAGACGAGTGATAGAGTCGAGGAAAATTACCACATCGTGTCCGCATTCTACCATACGTTTTGCTTTTTCCAGTACGATACCTGCAATTTTTACGTGACGTTCTGCCGGTTCATCGAAAGTAGAAGCGATTACTTCTGCATTGACGCTGCGTGCCATGTCGGTTACTTCTTCCGGACGTTCGTCAATCAGCAACATAATCATATAGACTTCCGGATGATTGGCTGCGATGGCATTGGCAATATCCTTCATCAGGATGGTTTTACCGGTTTTAGGCTGCGCTACGATTAAGGCACGCTGTCCTTTTCCGATAGGAGAGAACAAATCCACTACACGGGCAGATAAGTTGTCGTTATATCCTTTGCAAAGTTTGAATTTTTCTTCAGGGAACAACGGAGTCAGATGATCGAACGGGATACGGTCGCGCACCAGGTTCGGCTCCAGTCCGTTAATAGTAAATACCTTTACCAGCGGGAAGTATTTTTCTCCTTCTTTAGGCGGACGGATTGTTCCTTCTACCACATCGCCGGTTTTCAGACCGAACAGTTTGATTTGTGATTGAGAAACATAAATGTCATCGGGAGAAGAAAGGTAGTTGTAGTCCGAGGAACGGAGGAATCCATATCCGTCGGGCATAATTTCCAATACTCCGGTACCTTTCAGCACGTCATCAAATTCATAAGGCTTTTCTACCGGTTTTGCAGGTGCTGGTTCTGCAGCAACAGGAGCGTTGGTTGCCTGTGCCTGTTGTGGGGCAGCAGCTTGTGGCTGTCCTTGTTGTGGACGGTTGGCCGGAAGGTTACGGTTGTTGTTATATCGTTGTTGGCGAGGTTGGAATTTACCGGCCGGTTTATTTTCTTTTTCTTTGTTTTCTTTTTCCTGAGGAGCAGGAGCCGGAGTTTCCATTTTTGTGGCTTCAAATTTGCCAAGTAATTCAGAAGGTAATTCAAATTTTTCAGAAGGAAGATCTTCTATTGGAATAAAATCATTTCCATCAGAAAGATTCAGAGGAGGAAGTTCGTCTTCTTCCTTTATCATAACCGGAATTTCGGTTGTTTTTTTCTGTGCAGCTTCTTTCTCCAGAGTCGATTTATTTTTGCTGCCAGGTTTGCGTCCCCTTTTTGCTTTTGGTTTTTCGGTTGTGGCAGTTGCTGTATCAGGAGTTGTTTCCGGAGTAGAAGTAGTAGTTATGCTTGGAGCAGGAATATCATCTTTGAACAAGGGAGCCGGGGTAGGAAGGGGAGGAGTGTTTGCTTCCAGTTTTTGTGCTTTGTCTTTTGTCGCTGTATATACTTTATCTCCTTCTTTTTTTACGCTGATGCGTGAACGCTTGCGCGGCTGACGTTCCTCGTTGTTTTTATTGGCTGCGGCTTTTTGAGTAGCACCGACAATAGCCTGTTCGTCCAAAATGCGGTAAACTAATTCTTCCTTGCGGAGAGAACTGGTTTTCTTCAATCCCAACTCTTTGGCGATTTCTTGCAATTCAGACAAATCTTTGTCGTTTAATTGAATGATGTTATACATAATAATATATGTGTGTAATGAATTTAGGTAATACCTCAAGGCATAACGAATGGTTTTGGCAGAAACTTTGTTCTGTCTTAATTATACCGGGGAGGTAGTTACGAGTTTTTTTAATGATTGTTATTCGTTGATTTATTTGGAAGTAAAAGATATGGTAAAAAGACATTATCAGGCCTTTCTGTATCTTCACATTTACAAAAGTAGTGTTTTTTTATCATATATGCTAATAAAAACGACTTTTTTTGTGTCGGTAGATAATAATTGAGATAATTGTCGTAATTTAGCCGATGAAATCTTATTAATAAACAAATATCAGAGTATGAAAAAGGTTATTTTTACAGAGAAAGCTCCTGCTGCTATTGGTCCATATAGCCAGGCTATCGAAGCAAATGGAATGGTTTTTGTTTCAGGTCAGCTCCCAGTTGATCCGGCTACAGGAGAATTCGCTCCGGGTGGGGTTACTGAACAGACTACACAGTCTTTCGAAAACATCAAAAATATATTGGCTGCTGCCGGACTGACTACTGCAAATATTGTGAAAACTACTGTTTTCCTGGCAGATATGTCTTTGTTCGCTGAAATGAATGCTGTATATGCTAAATATTTCGATGGAGATTTTCCTGCACGTTCTGCAGTTGCTGTAAAGGCATTGCCGAAAAATGCATTGGTAGAAATTGAATGTATTGCTGTAAAATAATTTAAAGGCATACATACATCGTATTTTTGATAGAAAAGAATAAGGGCAGGAAGAGTGGCTTCCTGCCTTTTTTATGCTTTGGGAATGGCGTATACTGTGTAAAATGGCCCGTTGACAGATTGTTTATGAAACGGGCAGATATCTGTCTGAATGTTGGATAATAGCTTGTTTGGCTGACTGCATTTTGGGGAGAAACCTTCGTTCACGAAGGAAAAAAGCTTCTTCTGATGGTGAAAATCGTCTCTATTATATGTTGTATGGCAGGGTTTTGACTGTTCAAATAAGAAAATACAACGGGTATCGGAGGCAAATGATACAGGTATTGTGGGCTTACGCGACTAGTCACGCAAACTTTTGTGACCAGTCGCGTAAGTTCCTTTTTCATAAAGCTCTTTTCTTTTTATAATTTATTGCTTTTATATACATATATTAACTAATTCTTTTGGCTTTTCAATAGAAAACGAGATGAATTTTTCTTTGTTAAAACGGCATGAAAATAACGCTTTCTGTGTCAATATAAATATGTGGAGGAGAAACGGAGTAGTATATGCTGCAAATAAGTCTGTTTCCCTTTCTTTATGTATTTTCTGTATCATTAAAAAACACTCTTCTTTTTGTTCGCTTCCGTATCAGACTCCAAATATGGCCGTGTAGAAGCCTCTGATTTGACATTTTGTAAAAGTACTTTCAGTAAAAATGAAAAGGTATATTCGTTTACATTTTGTCAGATAAAGAAGTTCGAGAGATATACTTTTTTCTTTGAGTTTTTTTCTTGTTTTTGTAACTTTGTATCAAATCGAATATATGGAACTGATTTATTTATATCATAGCGGATTTGCCTTGCTGGGAGAAAACTTTACTGTAGTACTCGATTATTTTGAAGATTCCGACGGTGCTACGGAAGGTATTCTTCACAGAGAACTGCTTCACCGTCCCGGACGCTTTTATGTATTGTCCAGCCATTTTCATGCCGACCATTTCAATAAGGAAGTTTTAAAGTGGCGTGAAACTCGTCCGGATATTGTATATATTTTCTCCAAAGATATTTTGCGCAGAAGACGTGCGGCAGCCGATGATGCGATATGGCTTAAAAAAGGTGATGAGTATCACGACGAAACGATACATGTGCAGGCGTGTGGTTCGACCGATGTAGGCATATCTTTTCTGATTGAAGCAGAAGGGAAGAAAGTGTTTCATGCAGGCGATTTGAACAACTGGCACTGGATGGACGAAAGTACCGAGGCGGAATGGAAAGGTTACGAGAAAAACTATCTGCACGAGCTGGAGTATATCCGTCGCTATACAACAGAAGTGGACGTCGCTATGTTTCCGGTCGATCCCCGTCTGGGCAGGGAATATATGCGGGGACCGCGTCAGTTTGTGGAACAGATAAAAACTTCTATCTTTGTACCGATGCACTTCGATGAAGCTTATGAGGCTGCAACGGCCTTTGCACCTGTAGCCGAAGCGAATGGAACAGCAATGATCAGGCTTTATCGGAGAGGGCAGCAAGAACATATTGACTAATTTCAAAAATAAGATAAGAATATGAAAGTAAAAGGACGATTCGACCATTTTAATATTAATGTGACAAACTTGGATAAAAGTATCCAGTTTTATCAGACTGCGTTGGGTCTGCATGAGTCACACCGTAAGGAAGCATCCGACGGTTCGTTTATTCTGGTTTATCTGGCAGACGACCATTCTAATTTCCTGTTGGAACTGACCTGGTTGCGCGATCACACTGAAGCATATGAGTTGGGAGAAAACGAAAGCCACTTGTGCCTCCGTGTAGAAGGCGATTATGATGAAGTACGTAAATTCCACAAAGAAATGGGATGCGTATGCTTCGAAAACGAAAAGATGGGTCTTTATTTTATCAACGACCCGGACGATTACTGGATTGAAATCCTTCCTGTAAAATAAGGCAGTCTTTATATGCTGCATACAGATTCTCTTCAATAAAAACTGGTAAAACTTTAATCGATAAGTATGATGAAATATATTGCTCCCGGTTCTTGGTTCTCATTGGAGTACCCCGCAGATTGGCGTGAGTTTGAAGATACCGAAGATAGTTTTTTGTTCTACAATCCGGATAAGTGGACGGGAAATTTCCGTATCTCTGCTTACCGGGGAGAAAGCCGTAATTATGCCAAAGAGTGCATTGAGTATGAAATGGCACAAAATGCAGGTGCAAAGCGAGTGACTGTAGGAAGTTGGGACTGTGCTTATCTGATAGAAAGCTTTCAGGAGGAAGGAGCATGGTATACTTCATACATTTGGGTGACCGGTAAAGGAGAAATTTCAATAGAGTGCTCTTTTACAGTGGCAAAGGGAGATAGTCCGAAGCCGGCAGAGGAGATAATCCGTACACTTCATGTACGTACAGCCGGAGAGAAACCCACTAAGGAAGTAATTCCGGTGCGCGTGCTGGAAATCAACGAGATAAACGAAGCTTACGAATGGGCTGTAAGCACCATCAAGAAGCAGTTGTCGAAAGATTTTACTTCGGTAGAAGCCGATGTAGATAGCATCCAGAAAGTGATGGATAGCGGACGCTTCAACAAAAACCAGCGTCAGGCATGGGAAAGCCTGGGCGTAGCATTTGGAGCCATACTGATTAATGAAATGGATGGCATGGACTGGGTAACCGTTGTAGATGGTGCCAAAGAATATCCGGCCTTGCGCTTTGCCGATACTCAGGTAATGGTAGACCCTTCTGCTCTGATATGGAATAAGGTGAAGAACGGACAGGAATGTAATCTTCGTGCAGAGTATGCCCGCATCAAAGAAGAGGTAGAATCGGTATTGTAATGATATAATATTGAATTATGGTTCCTTATTTACAAGTAGAAGACTTGACAAAGTCTTTCGGCGACTTGGTTTTGTTTCATCAGATCTCCTTTGGCATAGCGCAGGGACAGCGCATCGGGCTGATTGCAAAAAACGGAAGCGGAAAGACTACATTATTGAATATACTGTCGGGAAAAGAAGGATACGACGAAGGAAAAATTACCTTCCGCCGCGATTTGCGTGTAGGCTATCTGGAACAAAGCCCGAACTATCCTGAGGATTTGACAGTGCTCGAGGCTTGCTTTTATCATGGAAACAGTACGGTGGAACTGATAAAGGAGTACGAACGCTGTATGGAAACGCCGGGCAATCCGGGACTGGAAGATTTGCTGGGACGGATGGAGCACGAAAAGGCTTGGGATTATGAACGTCGTGCCAAACAGATTCTTTCGCAGTTGAAGATTCGTGATTTCGGACAGAGAATCAAGCATCTTTCCGGCGGACAGCTGAAGCGTGTGGCTTTGGCCAATGTGCTGATTACCGAACCGGATTTGCTGATTCTGGATGAGCCAACCAACCACTTGGACCTCGATATGACGGAGTGGCTGGAAGAGTATCTGAACCGGGGTACACTGAGTTTGCTGATGGTGACACACGACCGTTATTTCCTCGACCGCGTATGTTCTGAAATTATCGAGATAGACAACAAACAGATTTATTCCTATAAAGGAAATTACAGTTATTATCTGGAAAAGCGTCAGGAGCGTATCGAAGCTACCAATGCCGAGATTGCACGGGCCAATAATCTGTATCGTACGGAACTGGAGTGGATGCGTCGTATGCCGCAGGCACGTGGGCATAAGGCCCGTTATCGTGAAGAAGCCTTTTACGAATTGGAAAAGGTGGCTAAACAGCGTACGTACGATTCTAATGTAAAGCTGGATGTAAAAGCATCATATATTGGCTCGAAAATATTCGAAGCCGATCATCTGTACAAGAGTTTTGGCGATTTAAAGATTCTGAACGATTTCTCCTACATCTTTGCGCGTTATGAAAAGATGGGTATTGTGGGAAATAACGGTACCGGGAAGTCTACATTCATCAAGATTCTGATGGGACTGGAAAAACCGGATAGTGGTACCTTGGATATTGGAGAAACCGTTCGCTTCGGATATTATTCTCAGGATGGACTTCAGTTCAACGAGCAGATGAAGGTGATTGATGTGATTACCGATATTGCAGAAGTCATCGAACTGGGAAATGGAAAACGTCTGACCGCATCGCAGTTCTTGCAGCATTTTCTGTTTACTCCCGAGACGCAGCACAGTTATGTGTATAAGTTGAGTGGGGGAGAGCGCCGTCGCTTGTATCTGTGTACAGTGCTGATGAAGAATCCGAACTTCCTGGTTCTCGACGAGCCTACCAACGACCTGGATATCGTGACACTTCAAGTGCTTGAAGAGTACTTGCAGAGTTTCAAAGGATGCGTGATTGTGGTGAGCCACGACCGCTATTTCATGGATAAGGTGGTAGATCATTTGCTGGTGTTCAAGGGGCAGGGTGATATCCGCGATTTCCCCGGAAATTATTCGGATTACCGTGACTGGAAACTGGCTAAGGCTGAGCACGACAAGGAAGAGGCTAAACCGAAGGAAGAGAAAACTCAGCGTGTACGTCTGAACGACAAGCGTCGGATGACATTTAAGGAAAAGAAAGAGTACGAACAGCTGGAAAAGGATATTGCTGCACTTGAGGCTGAAAAGACGCAGATAGAAGAAGCTTTATGCAGTGGTACGCTGAGCGTAGACGAACTGACTGAAAAATCGAAACGCTTGCCCGCGCTGAATGACGAACTGGATGAGAAAACCATGCGTTGGCTCGAACTGAGTGAGATAGAAGGGTAGGATTCTTAAACATATCCTTAAAATAAAAGAGAAGGATTCTGAAGCATTTGCTGCTATCGGAATCCTTCTCTTTTTTATATGTGGTTGGCTTATGCTATGAAACTGTTTTTATTCTTCATCCCATACCAGGTATGCTGATACCAGCCAGTGATTCATTTCGTCGCCGTTGATAGGCTGTGCCTTAGGTATGCTGACCGTAAAGGTATGTTTGCCGGCTTTAAGGTCGGGCAAAGCAATTTCTTCCGGAGCGACATCACTACCCGGACACCAGTTGGAACGAGATAAATCCGATGAAGCCAATGGTTCTTCTACTTCCTTGGTCTTGTATCCGTCCTCGCTGATGTAAGCTGCCAGACGTTTGATTAACCATACACCTGTAGCTGGGTTGAATCGGCGGAAAGATGCACAATCGTCTCTCCAAGGGATGAAGCTGAACACTTCAGTACCGTCTATGGAGAGTATATTCTTTTTCTGTACAAACTCATCGCCACCAGAGTGTCCTCCATGACCTGTCACGATGTATTTCAATCGTACGTTCTTTGCATTTTTCGGCAGTACAAAGTCGGTCGATACCGATTTGCGTGCAAAGATGTCGGGGTAAGACTGACCGATGTAGTACACGGTATTCATCAGTGGTTCTACATGGCGGCGCACCAGCTTGTCGCAACTGATAGTACTTTCCTTAAAGTTCAGTTCCATGCTTGCTACATAGCCTTCCGGAGTCCATGTATCGATGAAGATACCCACATATACTTCACCTTCCAAAGCAGAATACAAGTCGGTGATATCTTGTTCCCATTGTACTTGTTTTTCCCATTTCGGGATGTATACCGGGCGGCGTTTGCTCGATAATGAGTCGTCGTTCTGGCTGTAATGTCCTACACCAAACGGAGTCATGAAGCGCATCAATTCGATAGTAGGCAGGTAGTTTTTACCAGGTACGATACCCACAAGGTTTTCCAGTTTGGTGCTGTCTATAGCCGGAAACTTTTGTTTGCCTTGTGCAATGCTCATCAGGTTGATGGCCGATTTCTTTGGCAATACAAAGCAAGATCCTGATTTGTCCCAGCGGTCACCGTTGGAAGCGACTGTCAGTTTCAGGCTGACTGTTACATCTCTCTGATAAGATGGGATCTGGATTTTCTTTAAGATGATACGTCCGTTTACCAGATGGATGATGCCATTATTGTCTGCTTCAGAGAAATTGGCATAAGTGTCCGGAAGAAAACGTACGTTAGCCTTGTTGAATACCTGCAAATTGAGATTTCCTTTGGCTGGTAGTTCTTTATGGTTGGCTGCATTTGCTGTCAGTGTGAACAGCAGAGAAAAAAGAATAAAGATTGTTCTCATGTTTGTTTAAGTTCTTATGCTTTCAGGTTAATAAATTTCGAGCTCTTAAGTTTATGTGTATAGGCAACAATAAACTTAAGAGCCCAAAATCAGATTTTATTTTTGTGCTGTAATCGGTTCGCGGGTAAACTTGCTCAGATTATCTACTACATAGCGGACATTCTCTTCCGGTACACTGATGGCAATACGGAAGGTGTGGGTAGTAGCTTCTACTGTAATTTCAGCTCCTTCAGACAGTCCTTTCAGTTCTTCGTCGGTCAGGAAGAAACTTTCTTTTTCACGCAAGTATCTCTTTTCTTTGGCGTAGAAGTCTTGCTGTGCATAGAACATCGCCCACAAAAGTTTGTATGTAGCCATGTGGTATGGATACTTGAACTCGTCAGTTCCTTGTCCTACAGTTTTGTCGGACAGATATAGGAATCCCCAGCGGTCTGGCATGTGCATGTCAATCTTTCCGGTAGGCATCCATACCCAGTTTTCTTCACGTTGTCCGGGTTTGAGCCACTGTACACGTGAGAAGTTGATGCGCCAGTAATTGCCGGCTACTCCAGGATTGGAGAAGTTTACAGTCAGTGCCTTATGAGGAATAGCCATTTCTACACTCCACTGTTTGTCTTTGTCTTTCGACTTGTTGAGTGTTCCTTCGCGATGTACGGCCAGTTTCAATCCCGGGCAATCCCATTGTACCAGGAAGTTTCCTCCCGAGCGGTAAGGTTTGTCCAGCATCAAATCGAAGATTACTCCTTTGGCATTGTTTTCAATTTCAAAGTAGTTTTGTCCGTCACCGTCCGGATCGAGGAAAACTTCGAAATCGTTGTCGTAATAGATGATTGTATCGCGCTGGCTCAGTTTTGCTTTGATATCATCTTCCTGCAAGGTTGCTGCTACGTACAAATAGTTGTCGTCCCACAACATTTTAGCAGATGTATCGTAGCAAGGTTTCGGGAAGCCTTCTCCACTGATGTCTACAAATGTAGCGGTAGCTTCTGCTTTCTGCCAGTCTGCTTCATTCAGTTTTCCGTCTATTTTCAACTTTCCTTCTGTACGGTAGCATACATAGCCGGCAGGCAATGTCAAGACACGTTCGTACTTCGAAAATAAATTCTGTGCTCCAACCTGTGTGAAAGCAGCCAGAGCAAGTAAACTGCATACAAATTGTTTTCTCATGTGTTTATTGATGGTTTAGTTACTTTCAATTACTTTACCGGCACCTCTGTACAGTTTTATAGGTCCATCCAGCAAGACTGCTACAACTGTAATCTGTGGGTCGAGTACTCGTTCTGGTACATCAATGTAGAGGTTTCCTGGTACTTCACTCCAATAGTTCTTGTTATATACTTTGTAGTTTAGCATGTTGCCGCTTCCCACTACCCATACTCGGTTTACCTTGTTCATCAGACCTTTTACTTCGATAGGACCGTTAGGCTTGTAAGGCAAATAGAGATACAGGATATCTCCTGATTTGCTTAATGTGGTATATCCCTGGAAATGTTCGTTAGGTATACCGGCTTTGGTTTCGTAAATGGCTTCTTTGTGTTTTTTTGTCCAGCGTCCGAATTCTTTCAGAATGGCAATCTGTTCTTCTGGCAGTGTTCCGTCTTCTTTCGGAGCCATATCAAGCAGCAGGTTGCCTCCCATACTCAGACAGTCTACAAATGTACGCAACAATATGTATGGCGATTTGTAGTTGGTATCTGTGTGCTGATATCCCCATGAGTCATTCATGGTCATGCAGAGTTCCCAGTATTTGTCTTCCGGACGAACTACCGGAACACCCTGTTCGGGAGTAGCATAGTCGCCGTATCCCTGAATACGGGAGTTGATAATTACGTTCTTATTATCAGAACGGAGCAGGTCGACAATACCTTTCGAGTTCCAGGCTTCGGCTGTTTGTTCCCAGTCGCCGTCGAACCAATACAAATCAGGTTTCCAGGTTTTGTTCAACTCTTTGAGCTGTGCCATGTTGAAATCAACAAAACGCTGCCAGCGTGCCGGATCGTCTTTGTATCGTACTTCTGTACGGGTTTTGTTTGGATAATCGGGATGTGACCAGTCTAGCAACGAGTAATAGAAACCTAATTTAAGGTCGTGTTTGCGTACTTCTTTTACAAACGGCTCGATCAAGTCGCGCTTGGCTGGTGTACTTTTTACAGTACTCAGATTTCCAGCTTTTGTATCCCAAAGTGCTACACCATCATGATGTTTAGTTGTAATGACTGTATAGCGTGCACCGCTTTCTTTTATTAAATCTACCCATGCTTTAGGATCGTATTTTGAAGCAGTAAAGCCTTCCTTTTGATTCATATATTCTTCATACGGCAAGTACTTGTTGAAGAAGGACCAACTTTCAGAAACTCCGTTTACTGCATAAATTCCCCAATGAATGAAAATTCCGAGTTTGGCATCTGCAAACCATTCCATTCGTTTTTCTTTTTGCTCATCTTGCATTTCGCTTGCTTTCTGCTGTCCCATAATGGGAGAAGTAGCGCAGCTTAATGCAGCAAGCAGCGTCACAACTTGTTTTTTGATCATGTTATTAGAAGATTTATAAAAATAAAGTATACCTACAATATATATGCAAATATAGTAATTTTTGCAATAAGGACAAGACTCTTGTTTGGTGGTATATTTTATAAACTGTCTGCAAAAGAAAAAAGGCATGCCTCGAAAGACATGCCTTTTAGAGACTATAATAGCTTTTATAAAGTTATTATTGATTTGCACCCATTGACCACCAAAGCGGAGTCATTGTGTTGTCTTTTCCACCCAGCAATTCTACTGCATGGTTGTATGCAGCTTCGTCAGATGTCAACAGTGATTGAGGATATCTCATACGCTGTGGGTAGTATTTCCAAGACTGTCCAGACTCCCATGAGTTGTTGTGCCATTCGCTCATATCCGAACCTGTCATCACAGTTGCTTCGTTTGCTGTCATATCGAAGAACGGAAGACCCAGACGACGATGGTCTGACCATGCTTCCTGTACCAAGTAAGGCATCTGCGCCAGATATTTCTGAGTAATAATCTTAGTCAGTTTGTCATTCAACTTATGACCTGTGTACAAAATCTTAGATGCATCAGGATAATTGTAAGTACCAGATTTTTCTGCATTGTTGTTGTATCCATCTTTGTAAGTGATAGCGAATGAAGACGGTTCTACAGTATGATCGTAGCTTACAGAAGTACCTACACGGTTGTATCTTTCTGATGCAAGATAGTCTGTAGCATATTCCGAAATACCGAAGTAGTCGAAGCTGGCGCGTACTCCGGCTTCATAAGCAGCTTTGTCACCCATACCGGCATTCCATCCGCGAAGAGCAGCTTCTGCAACGAGGAAGTAAGATTCCCATGCGCCGAAGAATACTACACGTCCTAATCCTTCTTCACCACCTGTACAGTATTCTTTACCCCACAACGGATAGCAAGAGCGGATACCACTTCCAGTTGTAATCAATCTGTTCTTAGACAGAGTAGGTGACCAGCTTGTAGAAGAACCGGTAGGAACTCCGTTCCAAGTATACGAGCCTTTAACTTTGATAGTTTGTTTGCCTTCATCATCCAAAAGCAGTTCACTGCCTTCTGGGTTGATGGATGTTCCTTTTCTGTCTGAAGGAATAACGTTTTTAGCATTGTTGTCGTTTACAATCCAGAACATCTTCAAGGCACGAGGATCCAAGTATTCTGGAATACCGTCCAACCAGTACTGTTTTGCAGGATCGTCTGTATTGCCAACAAAGTGCTTGTCGTAGCGGATACCCATATAAGTGTTAGCTTTCGTATAAGCTTTCAAATCCGGACGTTGTGTTTCTACTTTAATGTCACCGAAGTTGTTCATCAAGTTAGCCATTGTAACAGACAAAGCCTGCAAGTTCCATGTACGGGTATAAGGGCTGGTGTAATCATTCCATCCGTTATCAGATTTGAACCACAACATATCTGCCTGGTCTTTGATGTAGTTACCGTCTTTACAAGCTTCTTCGAAATGCTTTTGTGCATCGTTAACTCTGTTTGTATTAGTCAGACGCATTGCATAACGCATACGAAGTGAGTTGGCCAATTTAACCCATTTGCTTGCAACGAAACCGTAAGCAGGGTCGCATTTTGCCTGGTCTTCTGTCGGGTTGATAGAAGTGTCAATTGCTTTAGCTGCAGCTTGCAGTTCAGACAATATAAAGAAATATGTTTCTTCTACTGAGTTGAATGTCGGGTTTTCTCCTTGTGCGGCATTCAAAGGATAAGGACCGAATGAGTCTGCAAACTGTGCGATTACCATTGCACGCCAGATACGGCCGAATTGTTCTACATTTTTGTAGAATGGTTCTGCCTCGGCGCGTTTGGCTGCTTCGTTGATAGCAGTAGTTACATAAGTAATGGTAGAAGCCAGACAAGGATAGTAGAAGCCTGACATATAGGCGTCATCATATAAGCCCACAGATAACATTCCGGCTTCACCAAAAGTACGAGCTGCGTCTCCCCAGTTCAAGTAGTAGACGCGTTCACCTGTACTTGGGTCCATCTGAATTTTACCGATGGCATTATTCAGAAAGTACTCAGGCAAAGTAGACTCAATAGGAGTCTTGGTCGGGTCTGTATTGATATCTTCGAAATCTGAGCATGCTGTAAAACTACTCAATAATCCGAGACCTAAGAATAATTTATTGATTGTCTTCATTTTCTTTAATTGATAGAATTAGAAACCAAGAGTAACATTAAATAAATAAGAGCGTGAAGTAGGTGATGCACCGAATTCAAAACCTGTGGCATTGGTGTTTGCAACCATTACAGATTCAGGATCGATACCTTCCATGTCGCTGTAAATCATCCATACGTTGTTTACAGATACCCCCAATTTAACCTGCTGGAAGCAAGTTTTCTTCAGCATTTCGCGTGGGAAACTGTAGTTAAGTGCAACGTTACGCAAGCGGAAGTTTGTTCCATCATAAATGTTGGCTTCTGCAATACCTTGGTTACCTGTACCAATACCCTGTGACCAGTACTGCTGCGGAGTGATAGCTACATTATTTACTGTGTAACCGCCTTTTCCGTCAGGAATAACACCATCCAATACAAATTGGTCACGATGTCCGTTTGGTGCAGTTACTTCTGCACGACCGCTTACCTGCAACATATAGTTAGTATATGAGTAGATATCGCCACCGATACGTCCATCAAATTGGAAACTGAAACTAAAGTTCTTGTAATTTAATGTGTTGATCCATCCCAACATGCAGTCTGGCTGCTGGTCACCGATTTTGCGTTTTTCTCCGTCGGTTGTAGGAAGACCTGCTTCGTTCAGAATCAGTTTACCATAATAGGGGCTGTTTTCATCTGTTACGCGAGCAAAAGTTGTACCCCAGATTTCACCGTAGTTTCCTCCTGCTACTGCATATACTTTCAATTCTTCAGCACCACCCAATTCATATTTTGGTATACCAGGACCTAAATCTAAGATTTTGTTGTTGTTCTTAGAGAAGTTGATTTGAGTATCCCAACTGAAATCTGCTGTTTCTATCGGGCGAGCATAAACCATCAATTCGACACCAGTATTCTGAATGTTTCCGGCATTGATAATCTTCTTTGCGTAACCTGACATCTCGTTCATAGGAATCTTCATCAACTGACGTTTTGCATTTGACTTATACCATGCCAAGTCGAATCCTAAACGGTTGTTCAAGAATTTCATTTCCAAACCTGCTTCCCAAGAAGAAATTAATTCGCTGCGTACTGTTGCATCGTATTTTGTATCACCTGGTTTGGCGGTAGTGTTACCCCACTGGTCTGAACCGATTTCATAAGAATCGTACAACTGATATGGATCCATGTCATTACCTACCTGTGCGAAAGAAGCACGCGCTTTTGCATAAGTAACCCATTCAGGCAATGGCTTGTTCATTTTGTTTAACATATCAGTAACTACCCATGACAATGAAACTGACGGGTAGAAGAATGAACGGTTTTCTTTTGCCAATGTAGAAGACCAGTCATTACGGAATGTTGCATCCAAGAAAATCCAACCATCGTAGTTGAAACCTACAGTACCATACAGAGAGTTAATTTTTCTATGGTTATAAGTTTCAGTAACATCACGGTCTGATTTGCTACTATTGTTGATGCTGAACAAGTTAGGAACAGTCAACTTAGATGCAAAATTCTTTAATCCAGTAGACTTTCTTTCCATTAAGTTACCACCAAATGTGGCATTTACGCCTACCTTGTCAATCAGGTTGTCTTTCTGAGCTGTAAACAAGAAGCTAAAGTTGTTTTCGTAGAAGCGTTGTTCATTCAAACCATAGCTACTGTTTCCGTTGTTCAATGTGCTGGCACCTGCATAAGTTTTTTCTGTAGATTCTGTAAAGTACATATCGCTACCGGCACGTACTTCTGCATTCAACCATTCTGTAATCTTATATTTCAATGATGCATTGATCATGAAACGGCTACGGGTATCTTCGTTTTGTTTGTATTGTTCCAGCCAATAAGGGTTCAGACCTTTTGGAGACCACCAGTACATCTTTCCGTCTTCGTTCAAAGGATTACTATAATCTTTGATATTGATAGATGAAGGAAGTTTGTAAATGGTCAAGAATGCATTGGAGTCTGTATTACCAATTAAAGGACGGTTTTCGGCTGTATTGTTGATATACTGGATTTTTCCGTCGAAGTTCCAGCGGTCGTCTTTTCCAAAAGTTGAAGAAGCACGTAATGTAAAGTTAGTACGGCTTAACTCTGCACCTGGGATTTTACTGGAATCATCCATGCGGGTGGCTGATGCATATACTGCAGTCTTATCAAACTGTTGCTGGAATGAAACACTTTCTGTAAAGTTAGTACCTGTCTTGAAATAAGCATCAATGTTATCATAATACTGCATTGTGCGTTTCTGACCGTTGAAGTCGTATTCTGTTCCCATTGCAGGACCCCAGCTGTCTCCACTTTCTCCATTATAAACACCGTCTCTACCTTGGCCGAATGAAGTCTGCATATTCGGTTTCATGAAAATCGTTTCAGCAGATACAGATGCAGAAATAGTTACACCAAGACCTTCACGTTTCGAACCTTTCTTAGTTGTAATCAAAATTACACCGTTACCAGCACGAGAACCGTAAAGGGCTGCTGCAGATGCACCTTTCAATACAGACATTGATTCGATATCTTCAGGGTTGATATCCGACAAACCGTTACCCATGTCCAAACCCACATTGTAAAAACCATCACCAGCGTCTGAACCTGTAAAGTTATCCATAGGAACACCATCGACTACAATCAATGGCTGGTTCAAGCCAGTAACAGAGTTTGCACCACGCAACTGGATTTTAGAAGAACCGCCAGGACCGTTACTTGAACGTGTAATCTGTACACCGGCAATTTTACCAGAAAGTGCATTGGCGATATTGGTTTCGCGTGATGCTACCAATGATTCACCTTTTACTTCCTGCATAGCGTAACCCAACGCTTTCTTTTCGCGTTTGATACCCAATGCAGTTACCACTACCTCATCCAATACCTCTGTGTCTTCAGTAAGAGTAATAACACCCAAATCTGCTTTTGGTGCCAATTGCTGAGATTTGTAACCGATGTATGAAAGTTCCAATTTGGATTTTTCGCTTACAGACAAAGTGAACTTTCCATCAAAGTCTGTAATAGTACCGTTTGTGGTACCCATTTCAAGGATACTTACACCGATAAGGGGTTCCCCTGTTGCATCGACTACTGTTCCCTGAACAGTAATTTTACCTGTTTGCTGTAAGGCAAATACTTCAGGTGCATTCTCGGAAGCAGCCATTACTGTACCGCAACCGGAAGCCATCATTAATAAAAATACTTGTGAAAATCTTTTAATTTTCATAGGTTGACATTTTGTTATTAGGGTTAAGATATATTTATCGTTTCCGTTAGTATTGTAAGATTAAACTTATTAAATGGTCATATATGTCTCTTTTATAATTAGTTATATTTGTTTGTGTGTTTAGCTTTTTACTTATTCTTTAGTAAAAATATGAAATAGTTAAGAATTATTGAATATGTAGAAAAAAGATTATCTGTGTTTTAACGTTTATTAACTCATAGGGTGGCGTTATATTGTGTATTCTTTTTGTAATATGTTTGTATAAAATATTTAATATCAGAGATTTATAAGACGATAATAAATGCTTCTTACTGGTGTAAGTTTCGAGGAAAATAGGCTGCTTTGCTAAGTGTGACAAATCGATTTTGAACAGGGTTACTACCTTGTTATACTATGTCTTTTTGCTGCTTTTATTGCCTATTCTATGTTTTTTTGTTTTTATTATAGTGTTTTTAATGACACTGATTTATGTTGTATAACATTGTTTGGAAGGAAAATATATTTATTTGTAAGAATATGATTATAGTATAATATGAAGATTGTCGAAGAGGGTGAATCAAAATAAGATTTAACTATCATATGTCATTTTGAGCGAAAGCGAAAGATCTCGTATATAATAGCTAATGCTTTCAAGATTCTGCGCTACGCTCAGAATGACCTCCTTTTTCAATCTCTTGTGGGGCAATTAGGGGTGCTTAAATAATAAAGATAGTATTTCTGTTTTGATGTGAGAAATAAGCTGATAAAAATAGCCGGAATGAATTTTACAACTCATTCCGGCTATTTAAATATTATTTTTAGGAATACAGATTAAGCTTATGCTCTTTCTGTCTCCTTTTTGACATTTACTGTTGGACTTCTTCTTCTGTAATCTTATTGATAATTTTCAACAAGCGTTCGCCCAATCCAATGGTATATCCATGTGAAGTGAAGACAATACGGTTGAATGTGTCGCCAATAATAAACAAAGGTAATGGTGTATTGGCTTCGAGGTTAAGTGCTTCCAGTAGATCCTTTTGAATACTTCCATCAGTATCGATACCCCATACAACGTGTTCAGGAAGACCTGAAACAGGTGCTTTCAGGTATTTGTTGTATGCTTCATGGCTTTGGAAAAGCAATACCATTTTACGGCCACATTCGTCGAACTCTTTTGCTTTTACGGCAATGTCTTTTAAAGTATGATCTGTAGGTTCCTGTCCTACACCCAGAATAGCCAATACATAAAGTCCTCTTCCGCAGGAGTTGAGAATGCTTGTTTCTTTTCCACTTGTAGTTTCTATGAATTTAGACTCTGAGTTGAAGTTGCCAATAACCATGATCTCCTCTGTATTGTCACGGACAATCAGTTTATCTTCTTTGGTCTGATTCTTGTGAATGTTAAACAAAGAAACCTGAGCTAATACACCTCCATCAGCCAAACGGCTTCCTGTTACCATCATATAATAGCCGGTATCGATTGAGGCTCCATCTTTAAACAGGCTGCTCCATTTTGCAAAGTCTGGATAGTTAAGCAAATCAAAACGTCCGTTGTTGAATTTTGACAAGGTGAAATGACGCAGATATTCAGGATCATCAAGTTGTGGAATAGAAGAATAACTCAGCTTAAGAGTTCCTGTTTCTGCTGCTCCGGAAATACCACTTTCAAAATTCACCTTGATATCTTTGCCGTCTTTTTGGTAGAATACATTTCCGGTTACTCCGTCTATCCATGCAGGGATTTCTAAAGAACGAGCTACGGCAACAAAGAAGATATCGCGTGAAATACGGTCAGCGGTACGGCTTTTCCATACTCCAGCGGGTGAGATGAATGTACCTACGCAACAAAGGTCATCGCGTAAAGTAATATTCTTTAGACACCATTCTGCCAATTTTTCCGGTGCCTTTCTGTAACGGCGTGCATCGCTTGCCTTGATTTCTTTTTGGAAGAATGAACGATAGGCCGACAACATTTCACCTGCAATGCGCGGGGCCAAAACTTTGGCTGCATCAGATGTCATAGAAGTGTGGTATAAGTGATCGTTCAAAATGTCTTCCGGGGTATCACGAAGGTCTTTGGCTGATAATGTAGCCAACAGTTCAAGAGCACGTGCTTCATATTTCTTCTCTGCGGCTTTTTTCAGGAAGCCCATGATTTCTGCATGATTTCCACGTGATGCTACAATATATTTTTGTATGTCTTCTGCCTTATATCCGTTAGCGGTAGCAAATTTTTGGATTGCTTCGGCATTAGGGAAGGTGGCAATATATGCATTACGAATAGAGTCTTCCAGGTTGAAGCGGCGATCGTTTTCTGCACGCTGTTCTGGAGTAACTTCCGGTAAATTGAGTTTGGCAGGTGGAGGAAGCAAATCAACGGGGAATGAAAATTCTTCTCCGGTGTGGTGATCTAATTTTAAAATAGCTTCACGCTCTTTTCCAAAAGATACTTTACGGATTCCAAATTTGTCTCCTTTGGTAGCAATTACGATCATATCGCCTAATCCGGCAGAAAGATTAGCTGTTCCGTCTTTAGGTGTCAGTACGGTATGTACTGTGAAGAATTCTGCATAGTTGTAGATTTTAAACTGCACGCTGGCTCCTTCTACAGCCACTCCTTTCTCGTCTACTACTTTTACGGTCAAAGGCTCAAATTTAGCATAATTGCCGATAATATTAATTTCTGTATAATTGGCTGTAGTACGCATGACTTCTTCCGGACCATTATATGCTCCGAATACTTTGGTGTGCATTAGCATACCACGGCTTGCAGGCAGATTAAACCATCCCAGATTCAGTACTGGTTCCGGTTCGCAGGCTCCTAAGAAATGCCACTTGCCATCTACCCATGCTTCTACCCATGCGTGATTGTCGTCTGTATGGGCCCATCGTGGGGTGTATACTTGTCGGGCTGGAATACCTACCGCACGTAAAGCAGCTACTAAAAAAGTAGACTCCTCGCCACAACGCCCGTATGCTGTCTTTACAGAAGCAAGTGGGGCACTGGTGCGCGCGTCAGCAGGCTGGTAACTTACTTTTTCGTGACACCAGTGATTTACTTCGAGTACTGCATCGTGCATGGACAAACCTTTGATACGAGGCATCAGTTCGTCATGGAATACCATACGAGCACGGTCAAGATTCTCATTATTAATACGTATTGGGAGAACGAAATGGTTGAAAATATCGTCTGGAATGTTTTTCCCCCAACTTGTTTCTTTGCGTGTAGCAAGTGAGGTGCGCACATTTTCCAAATAAAAATCTCCCGAATAATCAGTGATATCGCCTACAGGCATGTAAGCATAATAAAAAGTCAAAGCATCACGTTCCTCTTGTGTGAGTTGTTTTTGAAAAACATTGAACAGTTCTCCGTGAGGTAATGCTTCCTTTTTCTTCTGAAAGTCGGCGTGTATCCGGCTGTCAAAAGAGGTTTGGGCCATTACAGGCATGGCTGCAAGTAGCAACCCTGCAATTACTGAAAAAGGTCTTTTCATAAATAAAGATGTATATTATGTTAAAGGATTTGTGGCAAAGATATGCTTTTCGGAGGGATTGTCCTAATATTTTGTATAATTAATCTCTGCCGGCTCTTATGTGAAGAGGATGACTTTTGAATTTGGTAACTATTAACTCAGAGATAATATTTCACAAACAGGTATTTATTTTATGTCTGATATTTTATTTGTTAAACAACTCAAAAGTGAATTTAAATCCTATTGAGGTGAATTTCCCTTTTTCATTACCAATAAATATACCTCCATCGAATAAATGAGTGCCAATGCCGTACCCTAATTCAATATATGGGTTTAAATGTGGCATAAAAAGGATTCCTGCATAAATACGTTCTTTTTGGATGAATGAAAGTAGACGGGTGACCGGATATAATAAAAGGAAAGGGGTTTCGTAAGTCATATTTCCTCTGAAATAATGCCGGGAAGCATTGTACCATCTTCCATCCAGCATTTGAAAAGTACCTCCCATATCATCATTCCATCCTTGTGGCAAATTACGATTTGCAAAATTTACGTAGTCGACAAAATACATATCATCTTGATTGGTGAAGAATCCTCCCCCTAAGTGATATGCAATGGTGTGTAATTGCCTGAAACGGATTTTTTGCTCGGCTGAAAATTCTACCCGTTCATATTTTCCGGAGTTTTTCATAATATTGATACCTCTTTCGTAGTCGATAACGAATGTAGGAAATTTAGAGCCTACATTGATTTTTCGGTTCCCATTTATATAGTAATACATGCCGGGAGTCCATTCTAATCGTACGCGGGGAGCAAAACTGTTATATTGTGACCGTATACCACGAGCTGCCACTTCCGGTGTGCTTTTTGTATGACGCCAGTGCATGGTTATTCCCGTCCAAAGATTCAATCCGTTTATAATTTCGATGTTGTGTGAAGCATGTAGGTATACATCCTTAAAATAATCCAGTTCCAGGCCATCAAAACTGAAGGCGCTATCGGGTAGATTTTTTAATTGGTCAAGTACAATACTGCTGTAAATGCGGTTGCCGTTTCCTATACTGAATGTAAAAGAACCATGCTTCATTGGATTATACATATATTCTGCATCCATTTGGGCGTAAAGTTCTTTTTTGGTGAAATTGTATCCTATTTGAGGAACAATATGTAGTAGTCTTCCATTATGGAACAGTTTGTTGTATTTAAACTCCTGCCGGTAAGATATTCCATTTGTATGGCTGTAGCTGATTAACAAAGGATTGATTAGAGGGGAGCAGTTGATACTTCCTATTTTAGTGATGTCTATTTCATAGCTGCTTATCAGTGCATCTCCCAGCTGTCCTATATAGGTTAAGTTTCTTTGGAATTTTGTCTCTTCTTTTTTAAGTGTATCTTGTACCTGAATTTGGTGGCGTTGGTCGAATGCCAGATACAAGGAATCTTCCCATTCATTGAGCGGGATAGGGCGGATACGGTTGAAGGAGTCACGGTTTTGTATCAGACATGCCGTGTCGCAGGTTAAAGTATAAGATTTGGTCAGATTGTATTTGCTTTTATCTTTATATAAGTACTTGGGTGTGATATCTTCTTCGCTCCTGAATTTAACGTCTTTATAGGTAAGCCATCCAGTATATTTCATTTCCAAATGGTTAAGTAGAAACTTGAAATTTACATCCAGGTTGATAAGTTGGGGGAGGTATTTTGTTTCTTCTGTATTTCCCATTCTCATGCTTAGTTGGAAACGGATTACATCGTATCTTCCTTTAAATTCAAGGTGACGGATTGTAAAGTCGTCAGCTGATATCCATATGTATCCTTCCAATAATTGAGTGCTCTTGAAACGCGGAATAATCTGTATCTTATAGGTCTTTGTTCCTAACCAGTAGCTGATAGATTCCAGGTAATAATTATAATGTATTTTCGACTGCTTATTCAGGGGTGACAGAATCTTATCTCCCATTACAGAGGGAGAATAAATGTTGAATTTAAGGTAATCTAATATGTCGAAAAAACGACTATTCCCTCCTGGGAAGGTTGTTGAAATCGCTCGTATTTTACGATCGTAAATATCTGGAGCTGTATACTGTAATTCACTGATGGACTCATGTATATAGTCTTTTATGCCTTTTTCTAACCGGAACATGGATGGCACATACTTGATGATACGGTTTTGTTTGTGAATCTGCATTTTCCCTTTTAAATAGAGATCTGCCTGATAGCTCTTCACTTTTGTCGCATAAATATTGGCTGATTGGAAGATGTGCTCAAGGATGGAATCTGATACGTATGGTTTATTGAGTCTGTTATTAATAAAGACATCGTTGGCATGTGCCTTTCCAAAAATAACAAATAGGAAAAGTACCAGCAATATGTGTATATAATTATGATATCTCTTCTTGACTCTCTCCATACTAGTGACAAATATATAATAAAAGCGGTTTGTTGCATGAGATTTTTAGAAATTAAAATGTAGATTTCATTTTTTCTTCCTACCTTTGTGTTCGAAAACATGGTTTTATAGCATTTATGGTTAAGAAAGAACTTACAGAAGCTGAAATTGCAGAAAGTATACCTGATTTATGGCAGCCTCTGACTACGGAACAGCGTGCGATTCTTGCACGGGACTTTACTGTACAGAAATATAAAAAAAATGAAACAATCTACTGCGAAGGGGAAACTCCTATGCATTTAATGTGTTTGCTTACCGGAAAAGTGAAAATTTATAAAGACGGAGTTGGTGGGCGTAGTCAGATTATACGTGTAATTAAAAATAAAGAATATTTTGCATATCGTGCTTATTTTGCAGAAGAAAATTTTGTAACGGCTGCTGCTGCTTTCGAGCCTTGTACGATTTGTCTTATACCAATGCCTACTATTGTAAAACTGATTCAAGAGAACACAGATTTGGCTATGTTCTTTATTCGTCAGTTATCAAAAGATTTAGGTATTTCGGACGAACGTACAGTAAGTTTAACTCAAAAACATATTCGTGGCCGTCTGGCTGAATCATTGTTGTTCTTAAAAGATACATATGGTTTGGAGGAAGATGGCAGTACATTGAGTATTTATCTGTCTCGTGAAGACCTGGCCAATTTGTCAAATATGACTACCTCTAATGCAATCCGAACTTTGTCTAATTTTGCTTCTGAAAAGTTGATTGCTATTGATGGCCGTAAAATTAAGTTGATAGACGAAGAGCATTTGAAAAAAATCAGTAAAATAGGATAATTATTGCTTTTCCGTCAGATACTTCCAAAAACGTACAGGCATATCTTTTTTATGCTTTATTGGATTAAGTCTTTCTTTTATACAGATAGAATCGAAATAGCTTTTCCAAAGTGTTTGGAAAAGCTTTTCTTTTTTATCCAGTAGACTATCATTTAACTTTCCTGTTGTGAGATGAGGCTGTTCGGGAAATTCAAAAGTGATTTCGCTTACTGTATTTTGATCATAATAATATCCATATTTTCGCTTGGTGTCATAAATGAGCCAAGGCTGATCGGAAAAACGGTTTTGAAAATGAGAGATTGTAAGTGGAAATACATTGTATAAAGGAGCCATTGCCCCATAATAAATTCCATTGTACGTTTTTTGAAAACGCATGAATTGAAGAACTCTGTGTTGTTCAGAACTTACTTTTTTCCCTAGCTGTGTGATAGCCAATATGTCTGGATCGCTAAAGTTTGTCTCTATAGAATGCGGTGCGATGACTATTTTCCGCATATAGTTGAATAAAAGGAGGGGAGCCTCAGGCTTCTCCGAAAGCCAGCAATAAGTGAGCTGAGACAAGGCTCCCCTGGATAGTTTTTTCTTTAAAGCAGTCCATACCCGTTCTGCTTTTTTATTGTCTGTTACAACATGAAATACAGAATCATAAAACAAAGGAAGTGGCTCTTTTTCCGGCAAAAGTAAATCTGGAAATGTTTTTCGACTGTATGCATCGAATAGAGCCGATAATATTCCTTCGAAAGTATGATCGTATTGAAAAATGATCATTCTATATCTTCTATAATGATTGAGTAACTTGTTGTAAAGCTTTTGTTGGGAGCAAGATGTTGCATCCATTCGCGGTCTTTAAACTCACCATGGTATCCCACTTTATCACAACGTCCATACCAAGGCTCAATGCAAACAAATGGAACATCCGGATGTACAGCGCTCGGCGACCATACAGCAACTAATGGGCTGCTAAATTCCAGACTGATGTAAGGCTTTTGCTCTTTATCCATCAGTGTGATTTTTTGCAGCTGACTATTATCAAACATATAAGTATCGCACATAAATGTATCGCTGGTTAGCTCCATGATTCCATTTTCTGTGTGTAAAATATGCCGTTTGTCAGATACACATCCTTTTTCTGCCGGTGAAATGTATTCTAAGTCGGTATGTTTTTTGCCAAAATCCAGATAGCCACGTTTATGTGTTGTCGGATCTAAGTCGCGATAATAGAAGGCTGGGTGCGCTCCAATTTGGAAATACATGTCCTTATCTCCCGTATTTTGTATACTCCACATCACTTCTATTCGATTTCCTTTCAGTCGATAGCCTATTTCAAGAACAAAAGGAAATGGGTATTTATTAAGAGTTTCCTGTGAACTTTCCAGTGTATAGATCAATGCATTATCTTCTTCGTAAGTCAGTTGAAAATCCATGTCTCGGGCAAAGCCATGCTGTCCTAATTCGTATGTAATCCCCTCGTGGTGATACTGATTGTTCCATACACGGCCTACAATAGGAAAAAGAACAGGAGAATGTCTTCCCCAGAATTTCGGATCACCTTGCCACAAATATTCTGTATTATTAACATTTATACTTACTAATTCAGCCCCATGTTCGGCTATTTGTAGTGTAATCTTATCATTAGAAAGTGTTTTCATTTTGTTTTCTTTTAAGTTGTAAATCTTTCATCAAAAGTAGTGAATTTATTCACTGAACAGTATAAAAATAGAAACTTATTTTTGTTTGTTTATTTATTATTTTTACATACATTTGTGTCACTACCTTGAATTGTGAAATGAAATTTGGATTACATATTATACTATATATACTTATTTTCTTTTCCTGTTTGTGCTGTAAAAGGAAAGGAAATGAATCTGATCAGGAAGATTATCGTGACCGATTCCTGATCAGGGAGATACTTGATTCAGTATCTGTCAATCCTTTACAAGCTTCTAATTTGCTGGATAGTTTGCTTGTAATAGAAAAAGACAGTGTAACATATTATGAGTTGCTGGTTGTAAAGGCAAAAGCAATGATGTTTTTGTCAAAGCATGATTCTTCAGAGATTTTATTGAATCGTGCAGAAGACTTTTATAGACGCAATAAAGAACTGCCTCATATAGAGGATTTCTATATTCAGATATTAAATGGAAAAGGCAATCTCTTTTCTCGTAAGGCGATGTTCGATTCAGCTCTTGTTCCTTATAATCAGGCATGTAGTTTGTGTATGAAGGGGGGTGATAAGGAAAAACTGGTCTTTTTATCACTGAATTTAGCAGATGCCTATCTTAGGGCAGGACATTATGATTTAAGTTCTTATTGGTATCGTTATTCATTGTCATTGGCAGATTCTTTACAGCTTCCTGACGAGAAACGCTTTCCTGCTTATGGAGGGTTGGGGCAGGTAAATATGGAACTACGTGATTTTGTGCGGTCTGATTATTATTATGATTTAGCAGGAAAGTATTATGACAGGATGACCCCTCATGAGAAAAGATTTTATCTAAATAATAGGGGAAACTCTTATTATTTTCGTGAAGATTACCCTTCTGCTTTGACGTATTTTCGCCGTCTGATGGATTTTCTCCAGGAATACCCTGAGATGACATTTGAAAGAAATATTACCATGGTTAATTTGGGTGACGTATTTCTTTCTATGGGTGAAATAGATTCTGCGGCTTATTATTTGGACCGTTGCTATAATTATTTTCAAAAAGAGGAAAATTATAGTGCATTGTATTATATCGATACGCAACTTATAGAATTGGCATTGAAAGAAGATAATGTACAACTTGCACGAAAACGCTTGCAAAATGCTGTAACTCCAAAGTATGTAGAACCTGATATGGTACATATACGAAATCGATATTTGCAGCTTTATTTTGAAAAAGTGGGTGACTTTAAGAATGCATATTATTACCAAAAAGAGAATCAGCGGATTGATGACTCAATCCGAAGTGAGCGCGTAAAAATGAGAGCTGCCGAGATAGCCTTGAAATACAAGCAGGATAGTACATTGATGAAGAAAGAAATTCTCATACGTGAAAAACAAAATGAGGTTTTGTTGTTGAATCAATGGTTGTATCGGATTGTGTTGATTGTGGTAGTATTAATTGCTGTTTCATTGTTTATTGTTTTTTACAGAAAGAGGAAAAGAGATCGTGATAAATGGAATATGCAACAGGCAATGACTTCATTGCGACTGGAAAATATACGTAATCGCATTTCTCCTCATTTTATATTTAATGTGCTGAATAGAGAAGTTGCCTTACAGAGAACGGAAAGTGATAATTTACAGAATCTGATAAAAATAATTAGAAAAAATCTGGAATTTACGAGCCATATGGCTGTCACTCTTGCTGATGAATTGGATTTTGTAAATACTTATATTCAATTGGAACGTCGTACTTTACGGAATGATTTTATTTACGTGGAGGATATTGCTTCTGACGTGGATTTGAAAACTGTACAAGTTCCTTCTATGTTGTTGCAGATTCCTGTAGAAAATGCCATTAAGCATGCTTTACGAATGAAAGAAGGGCAACAAAAGCTTTGGATTCGTATCAAAAAAGAATCTGAGTACATAAAAATTGTAATTTGCGACAATGGAGGAGGTTATAGACCTCACAGTCAGAACAAAGGAACCGGCACAGGAATGAAAGTGCTTACACAAACCATACAATTGCTGAATTCGTATAATCGTAGACAAATTGTTATGACTATAAATAATGTATCGGTAGAAGGGGGAGAAGTGGGATGTGAAGTTTGTTTCACTGTACCTTTTGTCTATTCGTATCAATTAAAAGGGAAATAAAAAGTTACTATGATGGAGAAGGTTTATAAAGTTGTTATTATAGATGATGAAGAATGTGCGATTGATAATTTATGTTTTGAACTAAAAAAATATGATTTTATTTCTGTTGAGGGAACTGCACGTAATGGTATTTCAGGAATAAAACTTGTAGAGAAGGTACATCCTGATCTTATTTTTCAGGATGTGGAGTTGCCAGATATGCTGGGAATGGATGTGGTGTCCAAAATACATGATAAGTTATCGGAAAACGCTTGCATTATATTTTATACAGCCTATAATAAATATGTGCTTGATGCTTTCCGGAATTATGCTTTTGATTTCTTATTAAAACCTATTGATTCCAAAGAGTTGGAACTTGTGATGACACGTTTTATTGATAGAATGCATTCATCTGCTCAATTGTCATCCAATCGTATTACTACAGGGACTGAAGGAGAGAAGCCATTTATGGTAGTCACTCCTACAGGTGATCTACGCTTTCTCCGTGCTTCCGAAATAGGATACTTTCGCTATTTATCTAATCGTAAAATCTGGGAAGTTGCTCTTTCAAATGGGACTTTCCTTCCTTTGAAACGCAATACTACAGCTGAACAACTTTGTGCTTACGATTCTTCTTTTATTCAAGTACACCAGTCGTATATCATTAATATGAATTTCCTTATTATGGTTCAGGACAATCGCTGTATCATGTATCCTCCTTTTAATCAATCAGGAGATTTACTGGTTTCTAAGAAATATAAAAAGGAAATGATGGACCGTTTTTATCAATTATAGATGAAGAAGATTTGCTTACTTGGATGAATTGAATAAAAAGCATAAGGATGCAAGTTTGTTGCTTGATGTTATAATGGGTTGTAGAGCTTGTTTTTTATGATTTATGTAATAAACAGCTTATTTTATTTGTCAATATCGACAATTTTTACGAATATTGTATACTTTTTCAATTCACAAGGGTTGCTATCATTCTCTTTTAATCTTAGTGTTAAGATGGTCTTGGAAATTACCCGGTTAAATTGAATTTATGGAATAGAAAAAGTGTTTTCAATTTATGGCTAATACCAGAGATTTTGAGACGGATTTTTATAGACGGATATCATAAGACTAGGCTTATAAAAGAACTGATAAAGTTGCTTAAACTAAATTTACATTATAATAATGTTATGAGAAAAGTTTTTCTGACTTCCTTTTTTTCTCACCATTCTATATTTATGTTGGGAGTGTTATTGTTCTTGTTTTCGTGTACATCAGAAATTGATAAATTAGATGAGACACAAAATAATGGAGAATATATCGAGTTTACTTTCAGTACAAATAATTCAAGAGCCAATGTAAATGCTGATGGAAGTGGATTTTTTACAGAAGGAGATGCTGTTGGTTTGTATATTAATAATGGAAGTAAAACAGAGTTTAGAAAATTGATATATAGCGGTGGCAAATGGACTCCTGGTTTAAGACGTTCGGATTTTGGGGATGGGGAACTTACTTTTTCGGCACATTATCCTTTATTGTCGGAAACTGAATTTGAGTTTTCATATCAAATTCCAACAGAACAGAATTCAGAAGGATACAATCCTGCTGATATATTGTTTGCGCAAAATACTTTGCCTGCAGGAGAATATAAATCTAATATGGTATTCAATCATAAAATGCACAGATTGATAATCAATTTAAGTGATGAATTAAAGAATGCTGGAATAAAGGTTAGAACTATTGTGAATGGTGAGGTAAATTTGCTGACAGGTGAAACGGAGGTGTCTTCTACAGGTGCTACTTTTGATTTTGTTACTCCTAAAAAGAATGCTGATGGAAGTTTGGAGGCTATCATATATCCACAACCTACAACTCCTTATAAGAGTGATGAAGGTTTGATAGAAATATCACTTAATGGTAAAAAACTGATATATAAAGTTCCGGAAAAGGGGAATGATGGAGAATTGTTGACTGCCTTTGAGGAGGGAAAAAATTTTTCTATAAATCTGAAAACAGTAGCTTCAGATTTTGATTGGGCTAATAAGAAGGTTTGGGTGTATGGAATTAATCCACCTGAGGAAGGAGCGTGGAGACAGATTTTTTCTGATTATTCTACGTATTATTTATCTTTAAGGGAAGAATATGGATGGTATGATGTGAATAAGCGATATACTTCTGATGCACCGGATAAATTTCCTGATGGAATGATGTGTTGGGCTGCTTCTGCTTCAAATTTGCTGCATTGGTGGATGGATAGAAACGAAGAATATATTGATAAATATATTAAATTAGGAAAATATAAGGGACCGGATTATAAGTATAATTTTGTAAATGCTAAAACACAAACAGAGCAGGAAAGCCAAATTTTCCAAACATTTATGGATTCGTTTGAGGATGAAGCTGGAAATATAGACGATGGTATAAACTGGTTTATACATGGAGTAAAACCTAGGTTGCCTGCAATGGATTCACCTGCCAATTATGCCGGATATTTTAAAGATGTATTTCCAGATGGTGTGAAATTGGCTGCGAATATAGCTGGAATGGGAAAAGAGACCTTTAATAAAGCGATAAAAGATGCATTATCGAACAATAAGGGTATAGGTTTTAATTCAGGAACAGTTAAGAATACTCATGCAATGACTATTTGGGGTGTTGAGTTTGATGAAAATGGTGATGTATCCTATATTTATTTTGTTGATAATAATGATAGAAATGATTATTTAAATAATGATTTTGGATGTATTAGAAATAAAATAGTTTATACTCAAATGCCGGAAGGTGGTTATATGGTAGGGCATCATACTGGTTTTATGGTAGATGGTGAATTGTATGGCAATCCTAAACCTATAAATAGATTGTATACGCTTGAATTAGGCACAGAATATTGGAAAGATTACTTTAATAAGGTTGAAAAATAATAAATAAGTTCTTATGAAAAAAATAAATTCACTTTTAAGCTTTGTTGCTGTCGCATCATTTTTGTGTGGATGTGGCAATGAAATTAATGATAATACGGATAATAGTATTAATATTGTTACTTCAATTTCTTCAGAAGATATTGCACGAAGTCCGGTGCTTGATGAAACCGGAAAAGGTAATTTTATGAATGGAGATATATTTTCACTTGCTGTTTCTAATTCAGAAAAGGAGTATGTCTTGAAGGATTTTATTGTGGGAACTTCTGATTTTAAATGGAGTGATTTAAATATTTCCTCCGGTAATGGTAAGGTAGCTTTCTTGGCCTGTTATCCTAAACAAAATATAAAGGATGGAAAGTTCACTTTTGATTTAGCTACCGTTGATGAAAAAGACTTGCTTCTTGCAAAGGTTGAAGGTGTAGCTATTAATGCTGCGGAGCCAGTCTATTTGAATTTCAGACATGCGATGCATAAATTGGATATTTATTATAACTTAGAAGAAGATATAAATGTAACGACTCGATGCGAGGCTTTATCTACATGTGAAGTGAATATGTTTGAAAATACTGTAACTGCACAGAATGGTAAAAAAACAGTGTTTACACAATCGGGTAAGAATATTTCCTTTCTTATAGTCCCGCAACAGACAGCTGATGTAACTTTGAATATCACTTATGGAAATAAAACGAAGTCTTATGTTTTGAATGAGATTATTAAGGATTATAATCAGTTGGAAAGTGGAAAAAAGATGGAATTGACATTGAATGTAAAAAATGGTGATATTCAGATTGAAAATCCAACAATAGGCGATTGGGGTAATCAAGGTTCGGTAGATGGAAGTATTATCATGTAGACGGATATTTGTTTTACAATAAAATAGCTTATTTTGTATTTATGGAATCCCTGAAAATTAAGAATAAAATTTTCAGGGATTTTTATTACCTGTCTTCTTATGGAAAATAGTCGCATTAGTAAATTGTAGAATATATAATTTGTAATGGATATTATTTTTTGCTTTTAGTAGCAAATTCTGTTTGTTTAGTTCGTAATTTTCTCCATTTAGTCCTGAATGGTGGTATTGTTGTAAATTTCTTTTTAAAGAATTTTATACTTTTACAAATAATTTAAAACAATGTTGGATATATTATTATGAAAATCGTTAATTGCAAAAGGATTTGTCTGATTGCGGGATTAATATATGGGGGAATGAACATTCACGCCCAGTATTTGCGTACTTCTTATTTTATGGAAGGAACGAGTTATCGTTTGCAGATGAATCCTGGTTTACAACCTACCCGTGGCTATTTTAACTTTCCTGTGATTGGCTCGCTTAATGTAGCTGCGTCTTCTAATGTGTTGGGGACAAATGATATTATTGATATTCTTGATTCTAAAGAGGATTTGTTTACCAATGATAAGTTGTATAATCGCTTGAAACCAGATAACCGGCTGAATGTGAACTTCAATACAGATATTCTATCATTTGGATGGTATAAAGGAAAAGGTTTCTGGTCTGTGAATGTAGGACTTCGTACTGATATAGGGGCTTCACTTACCAAGTCTATGTTTGAGTATATGCGGAATATTGATGGTTTCAATATTGAAGAGGGAGGAGTCCATTCTTATGAATTAGGAAACCAAAGAGTCAATATAAATGCTTATGCAGAAGTCGGTCTTGGATACTCTCGTCCTATTACGGATAGGTTGACTATTGGTGGACGTGTAAAGGCTTTATTAGGAGTTGCTCATGCCGAAATGGAGGTAGAACGCTTTGATGTGGATTTGGAGATGCCGGATATGGCGAATGTAGATCCTGAAAATTTGCGTCCGGAAGACTGGTATGGTAGCCAATATGCTTATAATGTAAAAGCAAATGTAACTACTTCTTTCTCCGGAGGAGGATTAGGCTTTAACGAAAATCAGCAAATTGATGGATTTGATTTTGATGGTGGCATTGGTATTGCAGGTCTTGGCTTTGGAGTTGATTTAGGTGCAAGTTACAAATTGTTGGATAATCTGACCTTGTCTGCTGCTGTATTGGATTTAGGTTTTATCAATTGGAAAAAGTCGGAAACAACAGTTGCTTCAGTCGAAAAATCTGCACAAGAAACTATTGATGAAAATAATTATAATCAGTTCTTGAGCAGTGATTTTCTTAACCTGGAGCGCTTTAATCTTACGCAAGATGAAGAAGCTGCTGCCTCCTACAAGACTCGTCTTTCATCTACTGTATTAGTGGCTGGTGAATATACTTTTTTTAATAATAAGTTAGGAGTAGGAGCGATGTATTCTGCTCGCTTTGTAGAACCTAAAACTTTGAATGAATTGACTCTGAGTCTGGCTTATCGTCCTAAGAACTGGTTTAATATAGCTGCAAGTTACTCTCCTGTTCAGGCAAACGGAAAATCTTTTGGAGTCGCTCTGAAATTAGGACCATTGTTTGTTGGAACAGATTATATGTATCTTGGAGGTAACTCTAATTCTGTGAATGGATTTATAGGTATTTCATTTCCGTTAGGAAAGAAAAAAACAGAATCTATCTGATAGATTTTATTGAAGCGATTCGGATATAATACTGAAGGCTGTCTCTGTATTTATAGCTTTTTCTTGTCTGTCTCTTTAAATAATAAAGCTATAGCAGAGCAGCCTTCTCTTGTTTATACAGTAGGATTATATTCTTTTAGCAGTTTTCCTTCCAGAGTGTAGACGCGTACTGTTTCTTTTTCATACGTAGCAAACGTAGGTGGGTTTCCTCCTTTAGGGAAAGTAATGGAACCGGTATTGCAAATGACTGTGCCGTCCTGCTCTTCCAATTTCCATAAATGGGTGTGTCCATAAAAGAAATAGTCGGGATGTCCTTTCGGCATTTTATCTTCGTTGTAAATATGGCCGTGAGTGAGAAACAAGCGTTTCCCGTTATCTACAAGAAGTGCATAGTCCGCCATTACGGGAAAGTCGAGTAGCATTTGGTCTACTTCCGATTCGCAGTTTCCGCGAACTGCTATAATTTGGTCGGCCATGTTGTTCAGACGCTCGGCTATCGCTTTGGGGTTTAATCCTTCGGGAACACTGTTTCGGGGACCATAGTTCAGAATATCTCCCAGTATGCAGAGCATATCACATTGCTGCTCATTATAAAAGTTTAATACGGTTTCTAAAGTAGGCAGAGAGCCATGAATGTCGGATACAATTAAATATTTCATTTTTCTTTTTTAGTTGATTTGAGTAGGCAAATATACTTGTTTTGGCTGATTTTATTGGGTAATAAAAGGAAATCTTAATTGAATGAAACCCTTCAAAAAACGTGACTTGTATCGTGAGCTCTCGATACAGGTATCGTTGCTTGTCGATACAAGTATCGTTGCCTTACGATACAAGTCACGTTTTTGAAGGGTAAAAGAGCACGGAAAACATGAATGCGATTATCGCATATCAATGATTTCGGCATTAGGATATTTTTTTGCGTCGAAACGGAAACTGGCTGCTGTCAGTCCCTGTACCGTTTTGTATGAACGTATAATAAATTTCTGCTGCTCGCCATTAGATTGTTTCACAGAAATGTCTGCTGGCTGATAAGCAGTTGAAATATGTAGTACGACCGACGAAATTTCATGATTGCCTGAAGTACGGGGAGTAAGCAGAATTTCGTAGTTCGACTTCCCTCCTTGGTTTTTAACTCCTTTGTACTGATAGTTATAATGTTGACGATAAGAGGTGAGGATGGCGTATGGATTTACGCTTTGCAGCTCTTCGGGAGTAGGAGTGGAGATTGTCACTTCTTCGTTTTCCTCTACGTAACTCCACTGAGTTTTTCCGTCAAACCAGCTTTTCACACCTCCGCAGTCCAGATAGAAGCTGGTGCCTTGCAGCACCAATGTACCTTCCTGGCTTCCTCCAAAAGTTAGACTTACTCCTTTAGACTGTTGGAAAACAGCAAGAGTTTTGTCTAAAATTTCACGGGCTTTGATGTCTTGTTGTGCAAATACCTGACCGATTCCTGTCAAAATCAGGCCTATTGCAAGCATATAAAGTTTCTTCTTCATTGTTTCAATTCTTTAAATTGTTCATACGCATTTCCAGATCGTTTTCGTCTATGCAAAGTACATCACGCGCTTTACTGCCATTGGCTGGACCTACTATACCGGCTCTTTCTAATTGATCCATAATGCGTCCGGCACGATTGTAGCCGATAGAGAATTTGCGCTGGATAAGAGAAGTTGAACCTTGCTGATGGTAAATAATCAGTCTGGCTGCTTCTTCAAACAGAGGGTCCAGACGGTTCATATCTACATCGCCTACTGTACTGCTTTCAGCATTTTCGTCAATGTATTCTGGTAACATGAAAGCTGTCGGATAACCCTGCTGGCGACTGATATAGTTGGCTATTTTTTCTACTTCCGGGGTATCCACAAATGCACATTGTACACGAACCGGATCATTGCCCTGTAAATAGAGCATATCTCCCTTACCGATGAGTTGCTGGGCTCCCGGACGGTCGAGAATCGTACGTGAGTCCATCATAGAAGCTACACGGAATGCAACTCGTGCCGGGAAGTTGGCTTTGATGGTACCGGTGATGATATTGGTTGTCGGACGTTGGGTTGCGATAATGGCATGAATACCAACGGCACGTGCCAGCTGTGCGATGCGGCAAATAGGTAATTCAACCTCTTTTCCGGCGGTCATAATCAAATCCCCGAACTCATCGATGATGATGACAATGTATGGCATAAACCGGTGTCCCTTTTCCGGATTCAGTTGCCGGTTGATGAATTTTGCATTGTATTCTTTGATATTTCGGCATCCGGCTTTACGCAATAAATCGTAGCGGGTGTCCATCTCCACACAGAGTGAATTGAGTGTCTGGACTACCTTTGTTACATCAGTAATGATGGCATCTTCTCCGTCGGGTAGTTTTGCAAGGAAATGCTTCTCGATGGGAGCATAGATGGCAAACTCTACTTTTTTGGGGTCGATAATGACGAACTTCAGTTCGCTGGGGTGCTTTTTGTACAACAACGATGTGACGATTGCATTTAATCCAACCGATTTACCTTGTCCGGTAGCACCGGCAACCAACATATGTGGTGCCTTAGCTAAGTCTACCATAAAGACTTCGTTGGTAATGGTTTTTCCCAGGGCAACAGGCAGGTCGAAAGTTGTTTCCTGAAACTTTTTGCTGGCCAGTATTGAGCTCATGGGTACAATGCGCGGATTGGCATTAGGTACTTCAATACCAATGGTTCCTTTTCCCGGTATGGGGGCGATGATACGTATGCCTAATGCCGAGAGACTTAGGGCAATGTCGTCTTCCAGATTTCTGATTTTGGAAATACGTACTCCTTCTGCCGGAGTAATTTCGTACAACGTAATAGTAGGTCCTACGCTGGCCTTGATGGAACTGATTTCAATGCCGAAGCTACGTAATACCTTAATGATACGGTCCTTGTTGGCATTTTGTTCTTCCATATCAATGGTAGGCTCATGGTCTCCGTAAGAGTTGAGCAAATCGAGTGTCGGAAACTGATAATGTTCCAAATCCAGACGGGGGTTATAGGGTTGGCTAATTTCGCCATGATATTCTTCGTCTTCTTCGTTGTGGTTGTCATCTATCTCGAATGAAGGCTCTTCTAATTGCTGATTGGGCTGCAAATCTTCTTGTTCCATTTGCATAAGCATCAGATTTTCTTCCTCCTCATTGTCCTTTGTATGAGGATGGTTTGCAGGCTGTTCGTCGACAGTTAGTTCTATTTCGTTAGGCTTTGAGTCCGTGTAATTCCCATTTTCCGGCTCTGTATATTTGTCTGTGTCGTCGTCGGTTGTGGATAATGTCTCTTTTTGAATGGTATGAGATTCTTCTTTGTTTTCTCTTTCCTTCTTTATGGGTTGTGAGGCCTCAGATTGTACAGATTCTGCTCTTTCGTCAGTCATTTTTTTCTTTCGTTTGGGCAATGACGGATGAAATAGTTTGCGTACCATCTGAATGGTAGATTTGGAGAAAAATACACCTAATAAAATGGCGGTAATGAGTAATCCAAGCAGCAATCCTGAAGCTCCGATTTGTGAACATATCCATAGGCTGATGTTATATCCGTGTAGTCCGCCCGGATACAAGAAAGAATCCTGAAATGTCCCTTCAAACATGAAACCCAGGGCAATGGACAGCCATATCATCAGTAAAGAGCATCCGGCAAACCATTTCCGTAGTTTAAAATCGTATGCTTTCATTAGTTTCATACCTGTCACTATAAGAAATACGATAATTAAATAGGCAGAAATACCGAAGCAGTCATTGATTAGAAACTGTGATAATTGTGCTCCTCGGGCTCCGGCATAATTCTGGATGCGGTTTCCTGTTTCCAGCAATTCGCCAGGGTTGGGGTGTGAAAGTATACTTTGGTCATTTCCTCCTGTAAAAAAGAAAGAACTGAAAGCAAGCAACATATATACGCCAAAAATTACACAGAAAAGACCGACTGTAAAATGAAAGGTCTCGCTTTTGATGGCTGTTACCACTTTCCCGGCACTGATAAATTTCTCTTCGCTGGTTTTGTTATCTGTTTTTTTCTTTGTCATAACACCTTATTTTATACATGCAAATGTACGAATAAAACTAAAACTGCGAAATTTTTTTCATACCTTTGCACCATAATATGGAGTTATGGAAAAGAACACAAAAATTATATTCGATAAGAATACAGTTGAATTTGTAACAGTGGCGGCTGAGTTCTGCGGATTCTTGGAACGAGCGCCTCAGATTTCCCGTCGTTCGTTTGTAGATAAGTCTCTTAAGTTGCTGCCTTTGCTTTATCTGAAGGCATCTTTGCTCCCTCAGGGAGAGCGGATGGATGAATTCGATCCGGAGTTGTTTGTCACAGAGGGAGACTATCAGCGCATATGTGGTGGAATTGCTGCGCTGCTGGGTGAAAAGGATGATTATCTGGAAGTGTTTCTTGATGATATGGCTTACAGTGATACTCCTATTAAACAGAATATTTCAGAAGGACTGGCAGACATTTATCAACCCCTGAAGGATTTTGTATGTGTGTATCAGTTAGGATTTGAGCAGACAATGAATGATGCCTTGGTTATTTGCCGTGAACAGTTCGCTGAATTTTGGGGGCAGCGTTTGGTTAATGTGATGCGTGCATTACATACGGTAAAATATGCTGCAGGAGCGGAAGATGAAGAGGACGAATATTCTAATGCAACTTTGCATGGGGATGAGGAGTTCGATGAAAATGACTTGTACGAAGGGCTTGAAGCTGGAGAAGATGATGGTTTTGGAGACCGTTGGGAATAATGATGAAAAACCCTTTACAGAAAACTTGGAATGATTGTACTACAGAATAAAATAAAAAAACAGATAGTAGCCGAAATGCCGAAAGTGGTTTTCCCGGGGCGGATTTTTGTAGTCTATACAGAAGCGGAAGCACGGAAAGCTGTTGATTATCTAAACAGGCATGAGGTGGTAGGAGTTGATACTGAAACGCGTCCTTCGTTCCGTCGGGGTACGACTCATCAGGTGGCATTGCTTCAGATATCTACACAGGATACATGCTTCCTTTTTCGGTTGAACCGTTTGGGGTTGCCTGATTTTCTGGAAGATTTTCTTTTGAACGATGTGCTGAAGATTGGACTTTCGCTGAAGGATGACTTTGCCATGCTTCGCAAACGGAATAATAAAGATCCGCGTCAAGGCAATTGGATTGAATTGCAGGATTATGTTCGTCATTTTGGAATAGAGGAAATGAGCTTGCAGAAAATCTATGCCTTATTGTTTGGAAAGAAGATATCCAAAAGCCAGCGCCTTTCCAATTGGGAAGCTGAGAGTCTTACAGAAGCACAGCAGTTATATGCAGCAACTGATGCATGGGCTTGTGTAGAGATTTATACCTACCTTGAGGAATTGAAAAGGGAAGGTAATTTTCGCGTGGAGCGGGTGATAGAAGAAGCTCCGGTTAATAATTGATTTTATCCGTTACATTTATGTCATATAAGAAAGTATATCTTAAACCGGGTAAGGAAGAATCGCTGAAGCGTTTCCATCCTTGGGTTTTTTCGGGAGCCATTGCCCGTGTAGAAGGGGAGCCCGAAGAAGGTGAAGTAGTAGATGTTTATACTTCGAAAAAAGAATTTATAGCTTGTGGCCATTTCCAGATTGGTAGTATTGCTGTGCGTGTACTGTCGTTTGATCAGGTGGAAATTAATGCTCAGTTTTGGAGACAAAAACTACAGGTGGCAAAAGATTTGCGCTGTGCACTTGGCTTGATTGGCAATCCGAAGAATAACACTTATCGTCTGGTACATGGGGAAGGTGATAACTTGCCGGGCCTTATTATTGATGTATACGACCATACTGCTGTGATGCAGGCACATTCTGCAGGTATGCATGTGTATCGGATGGAGATAGCCGATGCTTTGTCGGAAGTGATGGGAGATATTATTCAGAATATTTACTATAAGTCAGAAACTACATTACCGTTTAAGGCAGATCTGCTGGCGACAGAAAATGGCTTTATCAAGGGAGGAAGTCCTGAGAACGTGGCTATGGAGAATGGACTGAAGTTTCATGTGGACTGGTTGAAAGGACAGAAAACCGGATTCTTTGTCGACCAGCGTGAGAACCGTAGCCTGTTGGAACGTTATGCAAAGGGACGGAATGTTTTGAATATGTTCTGTTATACAGGAGGATTCTCTTTTTATGCCATGAGAGGAGGAGCAAATCTGGTGCATTCTGTAGACAGTTCTGCAAAGGCTATTGACTTGACAAATGATAATGTGGAGCTGAACTTCCCGGGAGATACCCGTCATAAAGCGTATGCTGAAGATGCCTTTAAATATTTGGATCGCATGGGTGACCAATACGACTTGATTATTCTCGATCCTCCAGCTTTTGCCAAGCATCGTGATGCACTTCGCAATGCACTTCGTGGATATACCAAATTGAATGCGAAGGCATTTGAGAAAATTCGTCCCGGAGGTATACTGTTTACTTTCTCCTGCTCGCAGGTAGTAAGCAAGGAAAACTTCCGTAATGCGGTGTTTACTGCTGCTGCACAGAGTGGACGTAGTGTACGTATCTTACATCAGCTTACACAGCCCGGAGATCATCCGGTAAATATTTATCATCCTGAAGGAGAATACTTGAAGGGATTAGTGTTGTACGTAGAATAATTAAAATATACCTATGGATATCCGGACTATACTTGCCAATTTGAAAATCGAACAGTTGAATGCCATGCAGCAAGCTGCTGTGGATGTATGTAAAGAAGGAAGCGATCTGATTCTTTTGTCACCTACAGGTACTGGCAAAACGTTGGCTTATCTTCTTCCGCTGGTTTCATTACTGAAGCCTGGTGTGGAAGGGGTACAGGCTGTTGTCTTGGTGCCTTCTCGGGAACTGGCATTGCAGATAGAGCAGGTTTTTAAAGCAATGGGTACGGATTTTAAGGTAATGAGCTGCTACGGTGGGCGTCCGGCAATGGACGAACACCGTACAATGAAAGGAATTCGTCCATCGGTCGTGATTGCTACTCCCGGCCGTATGAACGATCATCTGACTAAACAGAATATCGATGCTTCATCTGTCCGGACATTGGTTATCGATGAATTTGACAAATGTCTGGAGTTTGGATTTCAGGAGGAAATGGCTGAAGTAATAGGTAAACTTCCTGCCTTGAAGCGTCGTTTTTTGCTTTCTGCTACCGATACGGAAGATATTCCACGTTTTACTGGATTGAACAAAACAGTGAAACTTGATTTTCTCGATCCGGAAACACAGGGGATAAACCGTATTCATATATATAAGGTAATGTCGCCAGTCAAGGATAAACTGGAAACATTATATAAGTTGTTATGTAGTTTGGGTGATCAGTCTACGCTTGTCTTCTGTAATCATCGTGAAAGTGTAGACCGGGTAGGTAAGTATCTGCATTCTATGAAAGTGTATTGTGAAACTTTCCATGGTGGAATGGAACAGGACGACCGCGAACGTGCGCTTTACAAGTTTCGTAACGGAAGTTGCCATATATTTATTTCTACCGATTTGGCTGCCCGCGGACTGGATATTCCAGATATTCGGAATGTAGTGCACTATCATCTTCCGATAGCTGAAGACGGTTTTATCCATCGTAATGGACGTACTGCTCGTTGGGAAGCGGATGGTAATGCATATGTTATTTTGCATCCAGAAGAGTCGATCCCTTCTTATTTGAAAGGAAATCCGGAAGAATTTGTATTACCGGAACAAACCCCGAAGCCTGCTTTGCCAGCCTATGTTACTTTATATATTGGTAAAGGGAAAAAAGATAAAATCAATAAAATAGATATCGTGGGTTTCCTGTTTAAGAAAGGCGGGTTGAGCAAGGAAGATATCGGTCGGGTAGATGTAAAGGACCATTATGCTTTTGCGGCTGTTTCACGGAAAAAGGTAAAACAAACGTTAAAACTTATACAAAATGAAAAGATAAAAGGGGTAAAAACTTTGATAGAACAGGCAAAATAATATCTTTGTGATATTATTAATCTTTCATCTTCCACTCTTCTCGGGTGGTATGCTATGATGACTGGAATGCCTGTTTGTCATAGATGGGTATGGCTGTGCCAATTTGATATTTAAATCTTTGTTTTAAGAGTAAAATGAAAGTATAAATATTATAATACTGGAAATTTATCATCAAAACTTTTGGAAGTCTGAAAATAATCGCTAAATTCGCAAATGTCGAGATTAAAAACAAGATTGTTAAACCAAAACAAACTTCCAAATGAAAAAGCATAATTTTAATGCGGGGCCTTCTATTCTGCCGCGCGAGGTGATTGAAAAAACAGCTCAGGCTATTCTTGATTTCAACGGTTCAGGGCTTTCGTTGATGGAAATCAGTCACCGTGCTAAAGATTTCCAGCCAGTGGTAGATGAGGCAGTAGCCTTATTCAAAGAACTTCTGAACATACCAGACGGCTATTCGGTGCTTTTCCTTGGGGGAGGAGCAAGTATGGAGTTTTGTATGGTTCCCTATAACTTCCTGGAAAAGAAAGCTGCTTATCTGAATACGGGTACTTGGGCTAAAAAGGCACTGAAAGAGGCTAAAGGATTTGGTGAAACTGTAGAAGTTGCCTCTTCCGAAGCTGAAGGTTATACTTATATACCGAAAAACTATACAGTTCCTGCTGATGTAGACTATTTCCATATCACAACCAATAATACCATTTATGGAACAGAATTGCATGCCGATTTGGATGTAGATGTTCCAATGGTAGCCGATATGTCTTCTGATATTTTCTCTCGTCCGGTTGATGTTTCTAAATACATCTGTATCTATGGCGGTGCGCAGAAAAATCTGGCTCCGGCTGGTGTAACATTTGTAATTGTAAAGAATGATGCATTAGGTAAGGTTTCTCGCCATATTCCTACGATGTTGAATTATCAGACTCATGTAGACAAAGGGTCTATGTTTAATACTCCTCCGGTAGTACCTATTTATGCCGCTTTGCAGACATTACGTTGGATTAAGGCACAGGGTGGAGTTGAAGAAATGCAGCGTCGTGCTAAACAGCGCGCGGAAATGTTGTATGCAGAAATAGACCGTAACAAACTGTTCAGAGGTACGGTTACTGTACAAGAAGACCGTTCATATATGAATATTTGCTTCGTAATGGCTGATGAGTATAAAGACCTGGAAGCTGACTTCTTGAAATTTGCTACCGAACGTGGTATGGTGGGTATCAAAGGACATCGTTCTGTCGGTGGTTTCCGTGCATCATGCTACAATGCAATGCCGGTAGAAAGTGTGCAGGCATTGATAGACTGTATGCAAGAATTTGAAAAAACACATTAAATCTTACTATTATGAAAGTTTTAATTGCAACCGAAAAACCGTTTGCTAAGGTAGCAGTCGACGGTATCCGTCAGGAAGTGGAAGCGGCAGGCTATGAATTGGCTCTGTTGGAAAAATATACAGATAAGGAACAGTTACTTGATGCGGTAGAGAATGTAGATGCAATCATAATCCGCAGCGACATAATTGATGAGCAAGTATTGGATGCTGCCAAAGAGTTGAAGATTGTAGTTCGTGCCGGTGCCGGTTATGACAATGTGGATTTGGAAGCTGCTACAGCTCATCAAGTTTGTGTGATGAATACACCGGGACAGAATTCAAATGCTGTAGCTGAGTTGGCTTTCGGTATGATGGTGATGGCAGTGCGCAATTTCTATGATGGAAAAGCCGGTACAGAGTTGAAGGGAAAGAAGTTGGGTATCCATGCTTACGGGAATGTGGGCCGGAATGTGGCTCGTATAGCCAAAGGCTTTGGAATGGAAATATATGCATACGATGCTTATTGTCCAAAGGATGTGATGGAAAAAGATGGTGTGATACCATTGGATTCTGCTCAGGCTTTGTATGAAACATGTCAAATTGTGTCATTGCATATTCCGGCTACTCCTGAAACCAAGAACTCCATAGACTACGATTTGGTTAACCGGATGCCGAAGAATGGTGTGCTGGTAAATACGGCTCGTAAGGAAGTCATCAATGAGGTTGATCTGCTGCGTTTGATGCACGACCGTCCGGATCTGAAATACGTGACCGATATTATGCCTGTTCATCATGAAGAGTTTGCATCTCATTATCCTGGACGTTATTTTTCTACCCCGAAGAAGATGGGGGCTCAAACTGCCGAAGCTAATATCAATGCAGGTATTGCAGCAGCTCGTCAGATTGTAGACTTCTTCCAAAACGGCTGTGAGAAATTCCGTGTCAATAAAAAATAACTAAAAATCTAATACTATGGCTAAAATCAAACCTTTTAAGGGTATTCGTCCTCCTCAAGAATGGGTGGAGCAGGTTGCTTCCCGGCCTTATGATGTGTTGAATTCGGCCGAAGCCCGTGAAGAAGCAAAAGGGAACGAAAAGTCACTTTATCATATCATTAAACCTGAAATTGATTTTTCCGAAGGGACAGACGAACACGATCCTGCCGTATACGATAAGGCTGTAGAAAATTTCCGTATGTTTCAGGAGAAAGGATGGCTGGTGCAGGATTCGAAAGAATGTTATTACATTTATGCCCAGACCATGAATGGGAAAACGCAATATGGATTGGTCGTAGGAGCTTATGTACCCGACTACATGAATGGCGTGATAAAAAAACATGAACTGACTCGTCGTGATAAGGAAGAAGATCGCATGAAGCATGTGCGTATCAATAATGCGAATATTGAACCTGTATTTTTTGCTTATCCGGATAATAAGGTGTTGGAAGGTATTATTGCAAAATATACGGCACAAAAGCCAGTTTACGATTTTGTAGCTCCTGATGATGGGTTTGGACATACTTTTTGGGTGATAGATTGCGATGAGGATATTGCTGCTATTACAAAGGAGTTTGCTTCTATGCCTTCTTTGTATATTGCAGACGGACATCATCGAAGTGCAGCTGCAGCTTTGGTGGGAGCTGAAAAGGCCAGTCAGAATCCTAATCACCGGGGAGATGAAGAATATAATTATTTTATGGCAGTTTGTTTCCCGGCCAATCAGCTTACTATTATCGATTACAACCGTGTGGTGAAGGATCTTAATGGGCTGACTCCGGCTCAGTTCCTGGAAGCTTTGAAGATTCATTTTGATGTCGAAGAAAAAGGTACTCAAGAGTACAGACCGTCTGCCTTACATAATTTCTCATTATATATGGATGGCAAGTGGTATAGTCTTACTGCCAAGCCGGGTACTTATAATGATCATGATCCGATAGGTGTACTGGACGTAACTATCTCTTCAAATCTTATTTTGGATGAAATTCTGGGCATTAAAGATTTACGCTCGGATAAACGGATTGACTTTGTAGGAGGTATACGTGGATTGGGAGAGTTGAAGAAACGGGTAGATAGTGGTGAAATGAAAATGGCGCTGGCTCTTTATCCGGTTTCCATGAAACAGTTGATGGATATTGCTGATACGGGTAATATCATGCCCCCTAAAACTACTTGGTTTGAACCTAAACTCCGTTCAGGGCTGGTGATACATAAGTTAGACTAATATCGAAAGTTGTTTTTTGTTTCTCGTCGGAGAAAGAATAGAAAGTTTTCAATTTCTATGGCTTATGTGTTATGAACGATGATATCATTTCCATAAAATAGCCCTAAGGAGGGGAGGTCAGGATATTTTAGAGAAAGTATCCTGACCTTTTTTTATGTGGTAAAAATAAGATTTTCTACCTTTGTCTTCATGATGACAGAAGATACTTATAAAACCATAGCAGCTCCGGCAGAATCTGTTTATACAGAGAAACGGAGTAAATTTATTGCTATTGCTTTGCCTGTACGTACGCTTGCAGAAATCAAGGCCTATTTGGATGAATATCAGAAAAAGTATTACGATGCTCGCCATGTATGTTATGCTTATATGTTGGGGGCGGAACGTAAGGAGTTTCGTGCCAATGATAATGGCGAACCTTCCGGTACGGCAGGAAAACCGATATTGGGACAAATCAATTCTAATGAACTTACAGATATCTTGGTAATTGTTGTCCGCTATTTCGGGGGCATTAAATTGGGCACCAGTGGTCTCATAGTCGCTTATAAGACTGCGGCAGCACAAGCCTTGTCCGAGGCACAGATTATTGAGAAAACAGTGGATGAGCAAGTGACGGTAGTATTTGAATATCCTTTTATGAACGATATTATGCGTATTGTCAAAGAAGAATCTCCTGAGATTCTCAATCAGTCATACGACATGGATTGTGTGATGACTCTCCGTATTCGTAAGTCGCAGATGCCCCGGTTACGTATGCGGCTGGAAAAGGTGGAGACAGCACGTATATCTGATGATGTAACATCTTTGTAATACATTTGACATAATCTGTTTATATACCTCCCATACTTTTGTGGCCAAAAAGAAAATACTTCATGAGAAAGCAACTTTTAGCGTGTACAAGCACATTGCTGATGGCAGTTTCTTCATTCACAGCAACTGCACAGACCATCGACTTGAAAGATTATTTGCCGGAGGTTCATGGTACTATCCGTGGTAAATACGAGTATCAGACTACTAATGACGAACAGCGCTTTCAGGTACGAAATGCCCGTATCAGTTTTTCTGGAAACGTTCACCCTAAAGTCCGTTACAAGGCAGAAATTGATTTGTGCGATGAGGGGGAAATGAAGATGCTGGACGCCTATGTATGCGTCACTCCTTTTCAAAACTGGGAAGTTACAATCGGACAGAAGCGTGTGCCTTTTACTATCGATGCACATCGTTCTCCTCATCAGCAGTATTTTGCTAACCGCTCTTTTATTGCCAAACAGATGGGTAGTTTACGTGATGCGGGTGCTACTGTGAAGTATAAACAAAAAGAGGGATTTCCTTTTGATATAGAAGCCGGATTGTTCAGTGGCTCCGGACTTACCGAGCAAAAAGGCTGGCATAAGGTATTGTGTTACTCTGGAAAAATACAAATGTTTCCGTTCAAAGGATATAATCTTACCTTGAGTACTCAGCGTATTCGTCCTGCAGATACCAATATTTACATGTACGATGTAGGTACTTACTACGAATGGAATAATTGGCATTTCGAAGTAGAAGCTATGTATAAGCGATATGCTCATGTTGATTTTGATGATGTATGGGCTGTCGATGCATTTGTCAATTACGATTGGTTCTTCCGTAATCAGAAAATGCTGTTCAAGAAAATGTCCATTTTGGCCCGTTTCGATTATATGGGAAATAATAGTGAAGGAGTACCCGATGAAAACGGACAGTTGGTGATTGATGATCATGAACGTAAGCGTATTACCGGCGGTCTCACTTTCAGTCTTGGAAAGCCGTTTCAAGCCGACTTAAGAGTAAACTACGAAAAATATTTTTATAAAGACTTATCATTGGCCAAACCATCAGAGCAAGATAAGTTCGTAATAGAAATGATGGTTCGTTTCTAAGCGTTATAAGCAGGAGAGCACGGAAGTTTTGCAGAAGCAGAGCTTCCGTGCTCTTTTTATAGTAACCTGTAAATAGAAGTTTATTATTTTGTTCCTGATATTATTTTCATAGAAAAACACTCTCTTCTGATAAACTATTTGTCTTTCAGTTTGTTTGTTAAATAAAAGATTGTTTTTATAAATATATTTTGTTAACTTTGAATCACAAGGAATATTCTTATGAAAAGCATATTTCATATTATCTTCATGTTTTTTGTAGCCTGTTCTTTCTTTTTAGGCTGCGAACATGGTCAGGCAAATAAATATTCATTGTTGGACTGGCCGGATACAGCCCGTGTTGATACTCCTCTTTTAATTTTTCCTCCTAAAGCACGTCCCCTGTTGGCATCCGATATACAGATTACTAAAGAATTGCTGTACGACCGTTATACATTAAAAGATACCTACTCTTATAAAGATACGGTGCGTAGTTTTAAATGGGAGACCATCCGTAAGTGTATAGCCTTTGTAGAAAATCTTCTTGCCGACAGTTTGCAATTAGGTGTTTTTAAAAACTATAAAAATCTGAATAGCGAAGCTCCTTTAGTAAAACAGTTTGTACGAAATGTGTATGGACGTGTGGCAGATACTCTTGGCGTAGAAAGATATCAGTCGGTTCCTTTGTATCATCCTTCCGATGAGGAAACTCCTGTGCGTTATGGCCGCGACGGTAGTATAGTAAATATTCTCGAAGAAGATTCTGTCTTTTATCGGGTAGCTCCTATCACCATCGAAGGTGAGTGGCTTGTTCCACGCCGTTATATCAAACGCTTGAAGTATCCTACTCATTTCCTTCATCTTGTTTTTGTCGACCGTAGAGATCAGAATATTGTTTCTTTGGAACGTGAATCCCGCGGTCACTGGAAAGTACGAAGTATGAATCCGGCTACTACCGGTCTTCATCGTCCTCCTTATGCACAGGAAACTCCTTTAGGCATGTTTCTTCTCCAACAGAAAAAAGAACGAATGGTTTTTCTGAAAGACGGTTCGTCTGCAGTAGGAGGGTATGCTCCTTATGCCAGTCGTTTTACAAACGGAGCCTACATTCACGGAGTGCCGGTTAATGCTCCTCGTACTTCCATGATAGAATACAGTTGGTCATTAGGCACAATTCCTCGTTCGCATATGTGTGTGCGCAATGCCACTTCTCACGCCAAGTTTATTTACGATTGGGCACCTGTTGAGGCTACGTTAGTAGTGGTTATCGAATAATATTTAACAATCCTGATTCTTTCTATTCGACTGAAAAGCAGTATCTTTGCCGCTAAATTGTAAATAGACATCATGCGGCGAATTATATTTTCAGTTATTTTATGGTGTATTCCTTTTGCAGCCTTCAGAGCAGGAAGTTCTTCTCCTGTGAATGAAATGGTCAAGGTAGACGAATGTGAAGAGTTGTACGAAGTCATGCAACTTGATGGAGTGGTCAACCCCGTAGCTTTCCGTCAGGCTGTAGCCGGATACAATAAGATAGAGCAACGTAAACGCGATATTCTTACGCTTATCGATTTTTCCAAACCCTCCACGGAGAAGCGTCTGTTTGTATTCGATATGCGTCAGCGCAAACTTCTGTTCTCGTCAGTAGTAGCACACGGCAGAAACAGCGGAGGCAATTATGCCACTTCTTTCTCCAATAAAGAGGGTTCTTATAAAAGCTCTTTAGGCTTTTACCTTACCGAAAGCACTTATCAGGGACGTAACGGTTATTCCCTCATACTCGAAGGGCTGGAAAAAGGTATAAACGACCGTGCCCGTGAGCGTGCCATAGTGATACATGGAGCTTCCTATGCCGATCCGTCGGTTATTCCTTCCAGCGGACGTTTGGGAAGAAGTTTAGGTTGTCCGGCTCTCCCGCAGAAACTTTCCCGTCCTATTATCGATGCCATTAAAGGAGGGAGTGTTATTTATATTTATGCCGACCAGCCCGATTACCTGACACAAAGTTCTATTCTCCATTCTATTGTATAAGTCAAAAACAAGTGCTAACTTTGTGCCACTTAAAAATAAAAACAGTAAACTTATGTTCAGAAGTCATACTTGCGGTGAGTTGCGACTCGCCGATGCAGGCAAAAGCGTCACACTGGCCGGATGGGTACAGCGTGTACGTAAGATGGGCGGAATGACCTTTGTCGATCTCCGCGACCGTTATGGTATCACTCAGCTGGTATTTAATACAGAAATAAATGCTGAACTTTGCGAGCGTGCCAATCATTTAGGACGTGAATACGTCATTCAGGCTACTGGTACAGTAAACGAACGTTCCAGCAAAAACAATAACATTCCTACCGGTGAAATCGAAATCATCGTAGCAGAACTTGTTGTGCTTAATGCGGCACAGACCCCTCCGTTTACTATCGAAGACAATACAGACGGTGGTGATGATCTCCGTATGAAGTACCGCTACCTTGACTTGCGTCGTAATGCTGTACGCAAGAATCTTGAACTCCGTCACCGCATGACTATGGAAGTACGCCGTTATCTCGACAGCAAAGGCTTCCTCGAAGTGGAAACTCCGATGCTTATCGGTTCTACTCCCGAAGGTGCACGCGACTTTGTAGTACCTTCACGTATGAATCCGGGACAGTTCTATGCACTTCCACAGTCTCCGCAGACATTGAAACAGCTGCTTATGGTATCCGGTTTCGACCGTTACTTCCAGATTGTGAAATGCTTCCGCGATGAGGACCTTCGTGCAGACCGTCAGCCGGAATTTACACAGATTGACTGTGAAATGAGCTTCGTAGAACAGGAAGACATCATCCAGACTTTTGAAGGAATGGCTAAACACCTCTTCAAAGAACTGCGTGGTGTAGAACTCACCGAACCTTTCATCCGTATGCCATGGGCCGATGCCATGAAATACTATGGTAGCGACAAACCCGATTTGCGTTTCGGCATGAAGTTCGTAGAACTGATGGACATTATGAAAGGTCACGGCTTCTCTGTATTCGATAATGCAGCCTACATTGGCGGTATCTGTGCAGAAGGAGCAGCTACCTACACTCGTAAGCAGCTCGACCAGCTCACAGAGTTCGTAAAACGTCCTCAGATTGGAGCAAAAGGTATGGTTTACGCCCGTGTAGAAGCAGACGGCAATGTAAAATCAAGCGTAGATAAATTCTATACACAGGAAGTTCTCCAGCAGATGAAAGAGGCCTTTGGTGCAAAACCAGGCGACCTTATCCTTATTTTGAGTGGAGATGATGCAATGAAAACCCGTAAACAGCTTTGCGAGTTGCGTCTTGAAATGGGTAACCAGCTTGGCTTGCGCGATAAGAACAAGTTCGCTTGTCTTTGGGTAATCGACTTCCCGATGTTCGAATGGAGTGAAGAAGAAGGCCGTCTGATGGCAATGCACCATCCGTTCACTCACCCCAAAGACGAAGACATTGCACTTCTCGACACTAATCCGGCAGCCGTACGTGCCGATGCATACGATATGGTCATCAACGGTGTAGAAGTAGGAGGTGGTTCTATCCGTATCCACGACTCACAGTTGCAGGCTAAGATGTTCGAAATCCTTGGTTTCACTCCGGAAAAGGCACAAGAACAGTTCGGCTTCCTGATGAATGCCTTCAAGTTTGGTGCTCCTCCTCACGGTGGTCTGGCTTATGGTCTCGACCGTTGGGTATCTCTGTTTGCTGGCTTGGATTCTATCCGCGACTGTATCGCATTCCCGAAGAACAATTCCGGTCGCGATGTGATGCTCGATGCTCCTGGATACCTCGATCAGAAGCAGCTTGACGAATTGAATTTGGTTATTGACATCAAAGAATAATCTCAGCTAAACGAAGAGGATGTGTCGGTACCGGAATGACGGAACACTCCAGTCACTCTTGTAATGATCCGGCGCATCCTCTTCTTTTTTGTGTATACACAGATGAAAGAATCCGTCCGTATTTTCCGCTTTGCCGTTATTGGTACCTTGAATGCGCTGATTACTGCCCTAGTAGTCGGTATTATGATGCATTATGCAAACCAAGACTATATGCTAGCCAATATTGTAGCTTATGTCATTGCGCAGGTACACAATTTCGTCTGGTCCAAATACTGGATTTTTCCTCTGCAGACAGAAACAAAAAAAAATAACATCTGGCATCAGATGCTATTCTTTTCCGGCGCTTTCCTTATTGCTTATAGCGCACAATTTCTTTTTCTGCTATTGTTGGTAGAGATTTTTCATTGCAATGAGTATCTGGCTCAATTCCTCGGTCTGTTTGTTTACGGAGCCGTCAATTTCATGTGCAATAAATACATCACTTTTCGTTGAGTCTCTCAATAAATCCGGCTGGAATTTCTACTGCTGCATATCCCAGATTCTCAATCCGTACACTTACTCGGGTTTTTCCGTGCGTTTCAATCAGTTCACCTGTCAGGCCCTTCAGCGGTCCTTTCAGTACTTGCACCTTTTCTCCCGGATGAATCGGTCCGTCTGTAAAAGTAACGGCTTCTTCAGAGAAATCCAGCATAAATTTAAAACGCTCCATTTCATCCTCCCGAATGATGGCAGGCCGATGCGTACAGCGATCTATCAGAGTTCCGGTTACACTCGGTAATTGCTGCATCAGTTTGATGCGGTTTACTTCATCCGTGTGTACGAAGATCATCATCGGTATTACCACCATCTGCAATTTCTTTTTCCGGTCGCTCCATTGGCGTACCACCTCCTGTACAGGCAGATAATATTCCACTTCCATCTGTGCCAGTCTTTCAGCTGTTCTCTTTTCATGGTGCATACGCACATACAAAGCATACCAGTTTATTTTTCCCATGAGTATAGACCTTGATTTAAAATTTACTGAAAGTCAGTGTTGCATAATCCGAACGCAATACCATATTCTTACCATCCGATTTTACTATTTCGAAAGTGGTTTCCAGGCTATTCAGTCCATACGGTTGCAAGTCTTCCAGTTTGGTCGGTTCTTTGCTGTCTGTCGTTCCTTTCCGGTAATAAAAATCCTTCATAATCACCGTATTCCCATCCTCTCCATAAGCAAATCGTCCGATTGACGGTGCGTATCCCTTTGTACCCTGCTTTTCCGCTATATCTACCACCCACAGCTGGATGCTATAATAAATCCGTTCGCAAGGATGCGTTACCCCATCTTCCGTTGTTGTATATTCCTCCAGTTTCCACATACCCTCTATATCGCTGTTTATAGGAGCCTTTTCACATCCTCCCAACAGAACGAGTAAGAAAACCAAAAGTCCTGTATATATTCTTTTATTCATACACTATTCCGTTTTTTCAGTTATAAGATACCTCCAGTCTTTCTTATCGTCAGCATACCTCCGGTAGAGTTACCCAGATAATTTCCCCGGTCCACTCCCAAAGCAGCCGACACACTCCATCCTTTCGTCCATTGCGGAGTATAAGTCACCTCATACAGCGAACTGAACTGCTTTCTCTGCTTGTCCAATGGCACGAAATACGTACCCCAGTGACGGGCAAACGATACCAGTACCCGGTAATTCCACTCCGTAGCCGGATTACCCTCTATGCCCACATGATGCGAGCGTACACGGTTACTCTTGAATGTAATTTTTCCATCCTGATTGTAGATAGGACCGGGCAGGAGAGGATTTCCCATTCCATAACCCCAGTGTTGCCAGGCCTGATAACCTCCGTTGTTATAATAATTATCTCCGGCACTTACCTGATACTCCGGAAAACTGCCAGCAAAGCCATCATACAAAATCGGTCCGGTCTGATCCTTTGTCGACATCATTTCCCATACTACATTACTCACGAAACGGTTTTTAGGTAAAGTGATATCAATACCCAACTGTCCGTCCTTCCATCTTCCATACTGCCAGAACATTTGCGAGTGATCGTCAAAATAATGTTCCAGATATACCCTGAACTTCCAGTCGTGTAAATAATAATTCAAGGCAAAGTTCCAGCTGCCCACATGGTTTCCTTCTACATTTGCCATTTTATCTTCACTTCGTACCGGTAAAAATGCCTTTATAAAACTGTCCAGTCCGTCCGGCATATCATGCACCAGTGTACTGCTTCCGTCTGCATTCTTTTTCATCTGATCTCCGGCAAATTGCGCTGCATCCAGCAAACCGAATTCAAATTCCAGCGGCAGTTTTTCCCTGTTCCCGATTCGGAACATCAGCGCTTTGCTATGATACAATATATCCCTACCGTACGACTGTCCTGCAGCAGCAAATCTCTCTTGCCAGCTATCGTCGGTAAACATACCATACGCGATATGGCCTTTTAGAGCCAGCCATCCCTTTGTCCCCGGAACCGATACATAGTCGGCAATCTCACCCCGTACCTGAGGCACCGGACGTGCATTATTCCCTTCCACCAGCATACCACTGCTTAAATGTTCATTCTTTTCCAATGGTCCGCCTGTACGTTCCTTACTACCGATACTCAATGTAAGAAAACGCCAGGAAATATCTCCATAAGCCTGTTGTACTACAAAGTTGCTTGTCTGGTTTACAGCTCCAGCCAAGTCCAGTCCAGCCTGAATACGCCAATGATGCGGCAGTTGCCGGTTATACGCGATACCAGCCCGCAGAAATCCGCTGTTCGGTTCCTGACTCGACAGCCCGTACCGGTTAGCCGTAAACCAGAGCGGTGCATATGTACCCTCCGATACATTTCCACTTGCCTCTATGCGGTAGGTTAGGGTAGAGTCCGCTTGTTCCGCCTGTGCAGCACTACACAAACAAAGAGCAGCAATAAATAGATTCGTTTTCTTGAAATTCATAAGTTGCTTTTGGGTTTGAAAAACAATTTGACAAAGATAGTGAAAGGCGAGAGCAGAGGCAAATGAAAACACAGTTTTCAAGTTTGAGCTATGCCGAGCCGCCTCCTGTCTTCTGAAAAGATAGTGAAAGGCGAGAGCAGAGGCAAACGAAAACACAGTTTTCAAGTTTGAACTATGCCGAGCCGCCTCCTATCTTCTGAAAAGATAGTGAAAGGCGAGAGCAGAGGCAAACGAAAACACAGTTTTCAAGTTTGAGCTATGCCGAGCCGTCTCCTGTCTTCTGAAAAGATACATGAAGGCAAGTGCAGGTACCAAACCAAAAGCTTGTTTTTGAGCAAAGGTAATGCCGGACTTATATATCCGTACTATCTCTGTGCTTTTTGTTTCATATACCACCGGCAGAAGCAAATCACGCTAATCAATAAAGACAAAGAAGATACCCATCCTATATAGCCCTTATTCATTCCTATTCCTTCTGGAGCTACGGTGATATATGTCAGACAAACCATGGTCATAAACAGTGCCGGTATCAGTGTCATCATAAACGACAATCCTTTTCTTTCGCGTACCAGCCATACTGTGATGGTCCATAAAGTAAATACCGCCAAAGTTTGGTTAGCCCATGCAAAATACCTCCAAATCACTTGGAATCCGTCTGCGTCACGAAGACTATACAACAAGATAGCCCCTGCAACGCAAAACATCGGAATACAAATATACAAACGCGATTTCAAGCTCTTTTGTTCAAGATTCATAAAATCCGCTACAATCAGTCGTGCCGAGCGGAATGCCGTATCCCCACTGGTAATAGGAGCCGCTACCACACCCAATATCGCCAGTACACTACCTATAGCTCCCAACCATTCTTTACTGATTTCAAAAACCACTACAGAAGCATCACTTACTCCCATACCATTCTGGTGAAAGAAATATGTAGCCACAGCCGCCCAGATCAGTGCCACAATACCTTCCGTAATCATTGCACCATAAAAAATCGGCCGTCCGTTGCGTTCGCTTTTCATACAGCGGGCCATCAGCGGACTTTGTGTCGCATGAAATCCCGAGATAGCCCCGCAGGCAATAGTGATAAACATCATCGGGAAAATAGGAGTCGTTTCCGCTTTCGGATGCGTATTGGTCAGCCCCTCCCACAGTTCCGGCAGAGTCGGATGGTTTACATATAGCATCACCAGCAATCCCAAAGCCATAAAAATCAAAGCCAGTGCAAAAATCGGATACACCTTACCGATAATCTTGTCTATCGGCAGAAACGTAGCCAGTATGTAATAAATAAAGATTACTACAATCCAGAACGTAATATCCAAATGCTCCGGTGTCAGTTTCGCCAGTAAGGTAGCCGGTGACGCCACAAATACCGCACCTACCAGTATCATCAGTACCACGGTAAATACACGCATCACCTGTTTGGTAGATTTTCCCAGATACCTTCCTACAAGTTCCGGCAAACTTTCCCCATGATTTCGTAAAGACAGCATTCCTGAGAAATAATCATGCACTGCCCCTGCAAAAATAGAGCCCAACACAATCCACAGAAAAGAAGCACTTCCAAACATAGCCCCCATAATTGCTCCAAAGATAGGCCCCACTCCGGCTATGTTCAAAAACTGAATCATAAACACTTTCCAGTTCGGAAGTACTATGTAATCCACCCCATCCGCATCAGTCACGGCAGGAGTCAAGCGGTTATCAGGTGCAAAAATGCGTTCAGCTAGTTTCCCATAAATAAAATATCCGGCTATCAAAGCCATCAGACAAAGAGTAAATGTAATCATCGTGTTTTCATTTTGAGTTAAAACAAACGGTTAAATTCTTTTATTATTCTATATTCATTAAATTCAGAATCACAGAGTTCTCAGTTCTCTAAAAATGCGGTGTAAAAATAATGAATTAATTATATAGCATCTTCATCATGATTGAAATTATCGAAAAAAGCTTCCTGTTTACTTTTTAGCAAGCCAGTTTCCTGATGCATGAATTTGCATCCATAATCATACAGTGACATCGTTGTCCCATGATCGGCCGTATCTTTAAATTTAAGATAAGTTTTGTAATAGTTTACCAGACATTCATCAGGAGTCATATCTGCAGCGAATAGAAACACATATTCACATCCAATATGCTGCATAACATCAAATATTTTAGGAACAATAAACATCCAGAAAATAACAACTCCTAACTTTTGGTCTATCTTGAAATCTTTCCATACCTCCCGATATTTATCATTGGCACAAAAGTGCACGATTTCTATACCTGCGAATGTTTTTCCTACTCTTTTGAGGTCATCTTCTGAAGCCTTTTCCAGTTCCTTAATGATTTCTCCTTTTTTTGTGTAAGAGATTTTGGCCAAATCATTTTTAATTAATCCTTTACCTGTTCTGATACGCTCTATGATAGATTCTATAGCCTGTTTGTCACTTTCATTTAATTCCGAGTCATTTTTCAATTCAATGATATATTCGTATAATTCACGAATTCTTTTCAAAGAGTCCATTCCTTTTATACTTTCATATAAAGAACCACATTTGAGTGAAAAGTAGAAAAGAATTTTTCCATCCGGATGTTTAATTATATAGTAGGCTATATTTCCTTTTTCATCTTCCTGGAATGCTTCATTTTTAAGTGTTTCAGCCAGACTCTCATTTTGGTGATTAATGAAATCATCTACACTCCTTAAATTATCGGTATTAACCGAAAGACGTTCACAAACGAGTGAATGGATAATATCCTTTTGTTCATCAGTGATTCTCATATCAGTAAAGTTTAACTCGTCAGTTTTTTATATAATAGCCGACGGATTCTTATTCTGTCAGCATCTTTTCTGATATCATTAGTAATGATTCTCCTGTCACAATTTTCATTTTCAGGAATGCCGGTTCTGGCTTTTTCCCAGCAATATTCTCCGTGTGTAATACTGCTTAGACTCCAGGAATCTTTACCGGCATAAGTCTCAAATACCATATCAAAAATATCTTTATATTTTTCGGCAATAGAGCATGGTATATCTCCTAATAAGCTTCCGTCTTTATACATCCGTCTAATTTCCGTCATTACAGGACCATATTTCCAGGCTTCAAACTCCTCTTGAAAGATGGGCTCATTTGTCTGAATGATAGATTCCCGTTGAGTAAAATAAAGGAGCTTATGCAATTTCATTTCATCAATGCATTTACCAAATTCTTTTTGATAACGCTGGTAAATATATGAAGCAATGTCAGTTACTTTTTCCATAATTCCTTTTTAACCTTTAGTTTATTACAAATATAACAAATTTAAACCGTTCAGGCTCTAATCTGTATGTTTTTTTATGAATTTAGCCGTTTTGGTTGAATTTCGACGTAAAGAAAAACCGCCACAACATCTCGTATCGAGTGCTGTGGCGATTCCCTATAATTAAGCCATTCAGTATATTTTTACTCTGCTACCATACTTCGAAAGGTCTATTTTCCTTTATACATATCCTCATAATACTTCTGGTAGTCCAGATACCAGCGGACAGTCTTTTCGATACCCTCTTCAAACTGCTGGCTCGGTATAAAGAAAATTAGAATCATGTGGATAATTGCCAACATTAATATAAAGATGGGATAATAAATCATTGTTTCGTTGAGAAAAGGAGATATCTATTTGTTTACTTTTTGCTGATAGAGTATAAATATGTAAACTGATACTTTTCGTAAGATATTAATATAGAATTTAAGACTTTATTTTAATGCACTGAATTCTTTTATACGCTGTTCTTCGCTGAGCCGACATACTAGTAGTTGTCCGTTCTTTTCTGCTACAATGTAGTCGTCGAGTCCTTCCAATACCACTCGCTTTTTTTCAGAAGCGTGTACAATGCAGTTTCGGCAGTTATATAAATCTACTTGAATACCAACTGTAGCATTGCCATTTTCGTCTTGTGGCAATAGTGTGCGCAGTGCTCCCCAGCTTCCCAAGTCGCTCCATCCGAATTCAGCTGGAAGTACATAGATTTCCTTTGCCTTTTCCATTACAGCATAGTCTATGGAAATCTTCTCACAGCTAGGGAAGAGTCGTTTCAGTTCTTCCTGCTCTTTGTCCGTAAACAGCGCAGGTTCCAGTTTGTCCATTATTTCCGCTATCAGTGGAGCATACCGGCGGATAGCAGCCGTAATGGTTTCTACGTTCCACACAAAGACTCCCGCGTTCCAGAAGAAGTTTCCCGCTTCCACGTACTTACGTGCCGTGTCCTTGTCAGGCTTTTCTTTGAAAGCTTCCACTTCGTATATACCTGTTTGGCTGGCACTACCTTTTGCTGCTATATATCCGTAACCTGTTTCCGGTCGGCTGGGTTTTATTCCCAGCGTAACGATGGCGGACGAATCCGCTGTTTTCTCTAGTGCCGTAGCTATACAGCGTGCAAATTCGGTTGTGTTTATCACTAGTGCGTCTGATGGAGTAACCACGATATTAGCTTGTGGATATTCTTTCTTTATTTTCCAACAGGCATACGCTATACAGGGAGCTGTATTTCTGGCTTCTGGCTCTGCCAATATATGGCTTTCTGGTAGTTCTGGCAGTTGCTCTTTTACAATATTTGTATACTTCTCACTGGTTACTACCCAGAAATTCTGTATAGAACAGAGCGGGAGGAAGCGCTCTACGGTAAGCTGTATCAGCGATTTTCCACATCCCATTACGTCTATAAACTGTTTGGGATATTCCGGTATACTCATGGGCCAAAAACGGCTTCCTATGCCACCTGCCATAATAACAATGTGATTTTCCATTACTTAATATGTATAACTTTAAGTATTTTTGAATATAAAAAAGCTATCAAATAAGAGCTTATTAAGCAGACTGCAGCTGAAATCCAAATATTATTTAATGGTAATATCTTAAAGCAGTATGTAAAAATCAATATGTGAACTAGATACCATTCATATGATATTTTATTAGTGAAAAATATGAATTTTCTCCACAAACAAGGAAATATCTTATATGTTATTAAGAGGAGGGATAAATATCCCATTAATGATGGTATATCATTAAAAACTTTAAACCAACCTCCTTTAATACCTGTTATTCCTGTAAGTATAATTCCTATGCTTGCAGTCAGTATAAGAATTTTAACTGATGGTATTTTGATATTCTCCGGATGCTTGTAATAGAGTTCTGCTAATTTCATTCCTAATACAAACTCCCAAAGATATTGTAAAAAGAAACTATTCCATATACGTTGGTCATTAACTCCTATTATCGTAATAAAAATACTCCATGATAGACTGATTATTAGTGATAAAATATCCCACCCCATTTACTTTCTTTTGGAAGTAAATGAATTATTAAAGGCCATAGCAAGTAGAACTGTATTATTGTAGATATGAACCACATTGGATAACCAAATGAAACATCCAAAGACTCTACAAACATTTTAAATAGGAAAATATGACTTAATAATTCCAATAATTTGCTGTCAGAAGCACTGTAAAAAGGTATTAATGCGCTTAGTAAGATTATTAAGATATAAGGTATGTATACTTTAATAAATCTTCTTTTTAGGAATTTACTGTATGATAGTGGCTTGTTTAGATGTGATAGATATAATCCAAAACCGCTACAGAGGATAAAAACATGTACTCCTGCTCCTCCGAAAGAACTTGCAGTTCGAATAATTTGAGGAATGGAATAACTTTGTATTAGATGCATTAAAACAATTGTAAGGATAGAAAATCCTTTTAAATAGTTTATGACTTCTAATTTTTTCATAATGAAATGCTAATAGTTTATAATTCTTTATGTTTTCTTATGGATTGTTTCTTATCTACTTTTATTTTTGTACCCATGAAGATAATAAAGTTTTTGTGTAATTTAGGTTTGATATTGCGGCTAATTGTTTCTTATTTACTGGCACTTATTTTAGTGCCAATAGCTTGGCTTTGCAGACTATTTCGTAAATAGGCTTATTTCCTTTCGAATGGATTTTTGTAAAGTCCGAGTAGTTGCAGTGTGAAGTAATAGAAGAATTGCATATCGTCCACGAAATAGCGTTTAAATAGTCGCTTGGGTTCTTTTAAGCATCGATACAGCCATTCCATGCCTAATTTTTGCCAAATTATAGGAGCACGTTTTAAGGTTCCGGCTTCGAAGTCGATAGTGGCTCCTAGTCCCATAAAAATATCTACTCCAGGCATCTGGCCTCGATATTTCATTATCCATTTTTCCTGTTTGGGAGCACCTACACCTACTAAAACTACATTGGCTCCGCTTTCATTTACAATACGAATAAGCTCTTCACATTCATCCGGCTTCTTTTCAAAACCGTAGGAAGGGGAGTGGGCACCCACTACTATATTTCTTCCAACTTTTTGGTTGATTTTTTTCATTGCTTTAATGGCAACTCCTTCTGCAGCTCCGAGTAAGAATATTTTGCAGTTGGGATCATTTTTATGATATTCATAGAATGCAGTGAAGAAACTAGAACCAGGTATAGCTTCTGGTAATGGTTTTTTAAGGAGTTTGGAAAGAAGATAAAGAATTTTGCTATCACAGATTACCCATTCTGCTTGTTGGTAAACATCGTAAAATTCTTTATCTTTTTGTAGTTTTACTAAGTGATCTACATTTGGAGTTATAAGAACTCCTTTTTTCAAACTTTTTAATAATTCCGATTGAGTTATTATTTGAATATTGGTATTTAAAAAAGTTGTTGTTTTCATTTTAATAGAGATTGATATATATGAGTCAAATCGGTAAATACTTTTTGTGGTAAGAAATTCTGAACAACTTGGTAAGCTTTTTCACCATGTGTTCTAATATCCTCTGGATGCTCTATATAATGTTTAATAGCCTCTGCTATTTCCTTTTTATTTCCAGGTTCTACTAAGATGCCGTTTTCATGTGTTTTTATGACTTCAGGAATTCCACCAACAGGAGTCGATATTGTTGGATGTTTATAACTCATAGCTTCAAGGATGGCTATAGGAAGTCCTTCATTATAGGATGGCAGTATGTATACATCCTCCCAATTAAGACATTCAGTTTTTTTATTTCCAGAAATCCATCCTTCGTAGCTGACGAAGTCTTCTAACTGATGTTCTTTTATGAATTGTTTTATATTACCATCTACTTCATTGCCTCCCATTCTTAATAGCAGTTTGTCTTTAAAGTATTCTCTATTGTCGCTGATGGCTTGAAGTAAATCAAACCCACCTTTACGTATGCTTATTTCTCCCATAAACATAAGATGTAGTTTGGTATCTTTTCGGGGAAGTTTTCTAAATTCGGGAGGTGATACAATATTGTTTAAAACTTGGATTTTATTTCTATCAACTCCTATTGAACTGAAATATTCTTTCCACGATTCAGATAGGACAATTAAAGCATCACATTTATTTAAAGTTTGACTTATGTTAATTTTGTCATTGCTGTTTTGATAAAATTCTACAAAATCAGCAGCGTGTTCGTGAAGAATCACTTTTTTATTTGACTTTTTGGCTAAATTGATAAAGATTCTACAGCGATAGAAAGAAGCATTGGCAGCACCGTGAATATGAATAATTTTAATATTTTTATTGAAAAGACATTTGAAGCACATTCTGGCAATGGCTTGTAATGCATATCCCGATTTTATCAGTTTATTACCTAACTTCCATGTAGGAATAAACTGCATATTTTCTATGTATTTATCATACGATACAAGAACGGCAGTCATTCCTCCTTTAGTTTTCATTGAAACTCCTAAAAATAAGACTTGTTTAGAGAGTTCTTGAAGAATTAGTTTTTTCATTGTTTATAAGAATAATATTCTTTTTTTGTGTAAACTTTAAGAAATCCATAGCTTCTGGGCTATTTTTTTTATATGGTATGCAATATCCATTGTTTTTACTTGACCATGAACTCCAGAACATAACATATGAAACATTTACTTGAGGTGCATTTATAACTTTATATAAATATTTGGTGAACCAATTGGAGATATTCAATCCATAACATCCCGTTTCTGTTAGAGCTACAATCTTATTGTGTTTTTTTGCGTATTTCGAAAGTTGTTGCAATTGGCTGATACATTGCTCCACTTCTTTTGGAGATTTTATATGATAATTGTCTAAACCTAAAATATCTACATAGCTGTCACCAGGATATCTGTCCATATACCTGTCATTAGGATTTAAAGTTTTCCAGTTGCAATCAGGAGAATAAGCTATTAATATATTGTTTGGGCATTTTGATTTTATTAATTGAGTTGTATAGATGAAAAGTTCTTTATACTCTTCTTTAGTACAATAATCATATCCCCACCAAAAAGCATTGTGTGAACCTTCATGAAACAATCTTAATATTAAGGGAATTGCGTTTCCATTTTTATCTTTTAAGTCCGATATTATATTAATAACTTTTTCAATTTGCTCATCATACCAATCTCTTACAGTAATATTATTGGGTAGTTTTATAGAATCATGAAGAATTTCTTTTACAATATTAGGATGCTTAGGAGATTTATGTCTATATGGAGTTCCTTTTTTCCCTTCAAAAAACCACCATGGATTTTCCATATGATAACTGATACTTATTATTCCATGGGTAAGATTGTAATAGGATTTGATACAGTTTTTGAAGTTCTCTGTGGCTTTGAGAGAATGTAGATTTATTGCATTACTTCCTAAATCTAAACCTAATAGGGCAGGATACTTTTGGGTAATCCTATATATATCACTATGAGTTAAATTTTGTACAGTATCAGATGCAAAACTATATGTCCATGATTCTGTGTTTTCTTTAATGCCAGCACAAAAATCATTTTCTCTTCCTACTATACATCCTATGTGATCTAGTATGGAAAAATATGTATCTTTAGCATATAAATCACAGTAAAAGATTATAAAAACTAGTAAGACATATGTAGATTTCATTTGTCTATATCGTGTGGATTTATTTTACTTTTCACTAATAGATAATGCTGTTTTTAGAAAATCTGTTGAATATTTTCTTAATTCTCCTAATTTTTGGTCTACATAATTATAATTGATATCATTTTGTATTGTTGAAATGTCACCTCTGAATAGTCTATCATTTAAATTGAATAACTTAAATAAACTGTCTATTCTTGAATTTCTGGAACCGCTACTTCCTTGAGCAAATCGATAAAACGTCATAAATTTACGTTGGAACAAGATAGAAAAGACTGTACAGTGGAAGGAGTCTGTACATACATAAGTTGCTTTGCTTATATATTTAACGAAATCGTTTGGGTCAACGTTATATGGAGCTTTATCTCCAAATTTTTCATCTTCAGATACATATTCGTCCATGTGTCTAATAGCGATAATGGGGTATCCTGTTTTTTCTCGAAGCTGATTAGCTGCTTTTCTTGCTTCTGGATTTGTTCCTAGAAAATAACAAAATATATAAGGACCTTTTTCGTTTATACGAGAATCTGAAATTTCTTTTTCCCATTCTTCTTTTGACAATAACATAGTAGGATCAGCTACAACTGTTGCTTTCTTTTGAGATAGAGAATCAACAATTTCTTTTCCCTTAATTTCTCTTACTCCAATATAATTGAATCGTTCTAAATATTTTTTTGTATCTCGTTTTTGAAATTCAGGAATAGTCGAAACTCCGAAGCTCGAAGCATATGCAATTTTGGGTATACAATCATCAACAAATAATAAATTAAAGAATTTGCTGTACAGACTCATGGGAGTCCATACCTGATCGCTTCCAACAAGGATCGCATCATAGTTTAAAGAGCCTTTCTGTAAATCATTGTAGCCAAAAAAATCGTGAAAAAGAGGTATTAATTTTTTGCTTTTATATTGATTTACTGCTTGCGTACGAATAGCTATATTTTGTGCATAGTTAGAATGTTTCTTCATATTTATGCGTTCTTTTATTACACGCATTTTGTCTTTTGTTCCACCGCATTTAAACATTAAATACACAAGTCTTAATTTTTCTCTATATGATAGTTGTTTATGGTATCTGATTATTTCACATTGATAACCTAAATCTTGTATTTTTTTTATAGTTGCATATCCTTGTAAGGATGTACCATAATTATTATGATTTTCTGTATATGCTATTACGCATCCAATTTTCTTATTTTCCATAAATGTTTTAATAGTTTATTATTCAACTTTGGTTTTCTTTTTCAGTATTTGTATAATAGGCCATAGAGCTTTATGTTGTCCAATGAAAATTTGTAACATATTATGTATATACGAAATGGACGATTTGAATTTATGAGGATCGATAAGTGGAATGTCGTATTGTGGCACCTTCTTTCTTATGATTTTATCTATTCTAATAAAAGTTGCGGCTCGATGCTTTTTTTGTTTTACAGCTATTTGTGAAGACAAAAGTATTTGGGAATTGATAGGAGAAATTGTAATTACTCCATCCTGCACAGCTTCATTAATATATTTGGAACATTTTTCTTTTCTTATGATGAAAGAGTTTATTCCTATTTTATCGTCCAGGAATGGCTTTACATGAATATCTCCAAAAGATATATCGGCTAATTCTGCAAAGTGATCGATGCAGAATAGACATCTTCGAGGAACAAAGAAAGAACGAAGAGGATGACAATATTTCTGATAATCTTGATAATAATAATATGGTCGCTGAGTTTGTTTATCAATACCTTTAGCAACAAGTCCTCCTAGACAACCTTCATCTCTATAGGAAAGATAGGTTAGACTTTCAATGTCTATTTTTCGTTCTTTAAGTACATGTTCTGTTAAGTGGAAGGTACGACTTCCTGAGCAATAAATGCCAAAGTAAGCAAAAATCTTTTCTTTGAATTTTGCATCTATTTTTTCATATTTTCTGAATCCATGTATATGACAAGGTAATCCTACAATAACATATTTTCCTTCTCTTTTTTTTATCTCTTTTATTGAGTTGTCTAATGTAACGGGTGCATATTTAGAACTTTTAGCGTTAAGTATTTCTTCTTTTGTTGTAGCTAAAAAAGACTGCACAAGTAAAGGAGAGGAAGAATTGAATTTTGTTACGATTGCTCCATTTATATATTTTTTTTCTAATAGCCAGATGAGTAATTGGGTTATCATTCCACCTGAAGCACTATGATAACGGGTTTCATAGTCATTACTATGTCCTGTATAACAGTTGTAGAAATAACCTATATATTCATTAAATTGAATCTGGGGTGAATTGAATTCTTCATGTGAGATTTTTGATATTTCTATACCGACGCCAGGGCAGCTATCCATGCATCTATGGCATCCTTTTTTATTATTACATTTAGACTCGTCTATTTGTGGGATGAATTTGCCTTTGTGCACGTTCATGCGAATAGCTTGGGTAGGGCAAGCTCCTACACAAATGCCACAACCTGTACAGATATCATGTTTTATTGTATAAAGTATATTGGGTAAATGCTTTTGTTTTTTCATCTTTGTTTAGGCATGACTAATTGTACCAATTTTCTGAGCCAGTGTATTCTGTAGAGTTTTGATTTTATTCGGTTGAATAAATTTTTTTCTACCCAACTGCCTTTGCAATAGTGAATTGCTACAGAACGTGAAGTTGTATTATGGAAATCGGAGAAAACTCCACTGTCGTATATTTTTATATTTCCTGCTAAATTTTGTTCTTTGTCTATGTACACAAAACCATATTTTTCAGCATGAAGTGCTAGTACTGTTGGGATAGTAAATTTTTGTTCATATATAGTATTGAAATTATTGGACTGATTGTAAAAGTCTAAACAATCCTTGATAAATGGATGTCCCTTTTCTGAACCTATTAATGCTGATAATAATCCATTCCCTGGTATTTTTTCCATTAAACTGCTGTTTTTTCTATGGCCATCGGGAGTTAGCATCTTATTTAGTAGGTGCATTTGGTCACGACTAGTATTGTATTCATAAGAGGTGAAAACACCGTATTTGAGATACGGTTCCAAGCTAGATAATACTTTTACATCTGTATCCATATAAATGCCTCCTTCATGGTATAGAGCATAAATGCGGGTATAGTCTGCTACAAATGCTAATTTACCTGCATCATAAGCTTGTTTGGCAAATGGGATAGAGGCTATATCAATATCTTTTTCGGACCAGCACTTAAATTGAAAGTCGGGCATTAACTGTTTCCATTCTTCTATATAACGTTGTTGTTCTGACGGTATTGGGTTATTTCCAAACCAGCAGTAATGGATAATTTTGGGTATCATAGAGATTTTTGTTTGAAATATTAATGATTGGATTGAACTTTTCTTATATAATTTCCACAACTTCTTTTGATATATAAGAGTGTGTTTTTGATATAATAAAGAGAAAATATTAATAAATTTTTAGGGAAATAAGAGTTGTATAATTTATATAATTCATTTATTTTTTGTAATCTTGTTTTTGTTTCAATGAAAGAATAAAATCCAAAATTTATGGTTTTCTTATATTCTTGATTTAGTTGCTTTTTACAAGTTTGGAAAAGAGGGATATTTGCCATCTCGTTTAGGATTGATGCAGCCCAAAATTGATGTTTGGCTTTTCTCAATCCATTTTTACTTTGGCACACTGAGTTTTCATTGATTCTATATGCATAAATAATTTCAGGAGCTAAATATGTATTGGATGTATGAATAGCATATTGATAGATAAAGATTCTGTCTTCTGAATATGCTAGATTATTGACAAATCTTATTTTGTGTTGTTGAATGATTGAATTTTTAAAAACGTATCCCCATAATGCAAAATGTTTGATGTGCATTATGTAATTGTTTATGGGGCCAGGAGTATAATTTAATAAAGTCTTTTTGTTTCCGCATAATGATATTGAATTAGAATTAAATAAAACTAAATCCCATTTTTTTGATTGTATATATTTGTGAATTATTTCTAAGGATTGGTCTAACAAAATATCATCAGAGTCAATGAAGAGAACATATTCTCCTTGAATTATGTCGAGAGCTTTGTTTCTTGCATTACTAACTCCACTATTAGCTTGATTTATGAGAGTTATGTTTTTATTGTTTAGATAGTATTTACATATTTGTAAAGATTTGTCTGTACTTCCATCATTGATTAATATAATTTCTATGTTTTTATAGTTTTGTTGTAAAATACTATCAATACATTGCGGTAAATATTCTTGACTATTGTATATAGGTATTATTATTGAAAATAGTGGTTTCATAATCCTTGTTATAGTTTAAATTTTTTAGAAAGTATTTTAGGGGTACAGTATTTTGCATATAAAGGATGGTAACTTTCAATACAAATGAGATAAATTAATAAAGGAATAAATGATGTTGATAGAGAATTGTTAGTTGATGCAATAAGTATAAAAGTGGTGGCAGTAAATAATTTTTGAAAATGACTATAACCTTGGTATAATTTTTTTATAAATTTAAGATATAAAAGAGTAAATGGTATGAGAAATATAAAACCGAATTTAAATAACCAATCAATCCAAAAGTTTTCAGTAGAAAATAATCCAGCTCTTTGCATTACGATGTGGTAAGTATGCATATCAAACCCTGTAAGAAAATATTCTAGAGGATAATAATTAAAAACGTTCCAAATATTAATACGTACACCTGCACTTTCTTCGTCAAATAATCCTATTTCTAATAATCTGCCTCCAAGGCTAGTATAAAAAAATAAGTAAATTCCCAAAAATAGTATTATTATAGATAAAAATAGAAGTAGTTTTTTTTCATGGATAGAACTTGTTTTATCTTTGAAAAGAGTATACCCTACATAGATTAGAAACATTATTAAATTTCCAACCATAGACGAGCGTGTATTAAAACACATTATAGCTAAATATCCTATAGACCATAATATTAGTTTATATTTTATTTTAATAGAAGATATAAGTATAAAAGACATTATTGTAGAAACTATTAATGCATTTTGTAGTGGATGACCAAGTAAAGCTGTACTTCTAAATTCATTTGAAGTTAATCCTGAATTATTTGTTATAGCATCTGCCCATCCAAATATTAGGTTGTTAGAGATTCGTTCATAAATAGCTATACCTATTTCTAAAATATAGAAAAAGAGGATGATTTTGTATATATTTTTCCAAATGTGTATGTTAGATTCTGCTTGATAATATTTTATCTTTGGGAAAGATGCAAAAATGATAGGTGCTCCAATAATATTTAATACAGCAAATCTGGTTCCATCACCTTTATCAGTTACTAATTTTAGTATAGAGTATAGAAAAATGAATAATAGCAAATATATATATGTTTGATTTTTAATAAAATATTGTTTGTTGTATACCATTAATAGAATTGAAATAGCTATTATGCTAGTATAGTATGTATTATTTTCTATACCTATATAGGGTAGTACATTTGCACCAATTATTGTGGTACAAATAATTATCAAATAGTAAAGAATGTGTATCATCATGATCAACGCTACTATATTAGAAATTTCGTATTAATGTGTTTTGTCATTGTATGGATATTTTATTGTATTTAATATATCTTTAGATTTTTGGATAAATGCTGTTTCATCAGTTATAGAATGTTTATAGTGTTGAGGGTTAAGTTTAGGTGATTGATAATCAATAAATCTGTTTAGGATATGTAGGCTTTTTAAAATGGATTCAATTCTTAAATCAGAAGGCTTGTTTTGTTTTATGCTGACAAATGCCTTTTTAAAAATGATAGAAAATGCTGTTCCATGGAAAGATGTTGTTACAATAAAACGTGCATTTTGTATCCAACCTAAGAATTCCTCTGGAGAGGCATCATAAATCACATGATGACTAGTATGTTTTTTTTGTATCTTAGAAGCTATTTCGATAATTTCTATATTACCTAAATCTTTTGAGGCTTGATAGGCTAATTTATAGGTTTCTGGGCTGGAAATTACTTGATATATGAGAATATATGGCTTATTAGTATTGGGCTTAATTGCAACTTTATCCCATTCATGGGAATTTAATAAGAAAGTAGGATCAGCCACTAGATTTATGGGCTGACTTACTAATGGTGCAAGTAATTCTTTTAAAGAAGTTTCTCTAACTGTAATATTTGAAAAATTATTTAGCCAGTTTTGAATTTGTGAAGATTCTGTTTTAGATAAACTGTTAAGTCCCATACTAGCTGCATAACTGATCAGCTTATGTCCTTGGGCTGCTTTGAACTTACCAAAGTATACAGGGTCAAATGAGTTTTGATTTTTTCTCCAGATTTGATCGCTACCAAAGATAAAACATTCTATGTCATTTTGCGGTACTGACAGATTTAATTTTTTAATATTAAATCTGTTTTTTATAAACTTAGTAAATGATGAAAATCTTCTATACTGAATAGGGAATGTACTTACTTGAAAAGTGATTTTTCTTATACATTTTATTGGGTTTAAGGCTATCCAATTGTACCATGTAAAAAGTCCGTATTTTAGATAATTAGGCCTATAATCTATAATATAAACCTCGTGACCTAAACTTTTTAGATATTCTTGAAGAGCATAACATTGCAATACAGCTCCATAATTATGTGCACAATGAAAAGTCAATATTCCTATTTTCATAATTTGATTATCTTTTTTATGATTCTTTTTATACATTCTTTCTTTTGCTGGACTTTATACTTCCATCCCCAATTCCCATATCTTTTAACCACGGCAATAAAGCCTTGCTTTTCATATCGTTTTTCGAAGTCTGTCCATTGAATATCAAAATGAGAAGGTTGTTGAAGGTTGGGTTGTATACATAACTCTTGTGTAGTAGCTAAATAGTTCAATTCTTCCTTTCTCTTTTCAAAGATTTCCAACCCTTTTTCTGTATTCACAAAAAGTAAGGAACATCCTTTGTTATCTTTATTGAAATCAGGTGATAGTTTTTTCCATCCCCAATAGTCTGCTAAAGTAAAATCAGAAGGGCGGTTGAAATTAGTATAATGGCACTTGCTACAAGAAGGGCGTAGCATAATATGGCGGTAAAACAGATAAGTATAGGTGTTAAACTCTTTCTTACTTCCATCTTGAAATATAAACGACTCAATATGTCCATTCCACCCAATTCGTGATTTATCTCGGAAATTTACTTTCACAATTGGTTGTTTATACTTCTTTTCCAAATAGGCAAGATAATCCCTCCAAATGTAAGGAGCAGGGACTCCGTGACAAACAATGTCTACAAGAATCAGTTTTTCGAGTAAACGCTTGCTGATATAAGAAGCTAAACCTGCTGTTTGACAGGGAGTGCCGGAAAATAATACGGTCAGACCTTGTTTTAAATCTGCTTTTACTTGGGGGAATATATCTCTTAAATCACTTTGTACATATTTTGAACCTTTAAATTCATTCCGTTCTTCCTTGTTGGTTGCACGTTTGTGTACTACCCGGAAATGCTCAGCATACCCTGCGCCATATACTACGCCTCCTTGTTCCAGTACATAATCAGAAATAGCGATGAAAGCAGCACCGCTCCGGCTGGTTTCTATCTCATGTATATCTTTATGACGTGCTGCATAGATTTGTGGCTCCGGCAGATTCAGACTTTTGTCATAGTTGGGATTAAAAGCACATACTTTTTCGCAGAGTCCGCACTCTGTACATTTATCGGTGTCGACTTTGGGATAGAGGAACCCCATTGCATCCGGTTCCATGCTGATGGCATGATGTGCGCATACGCTGGCGCAAGCCGTACATCCGCAGCAATCTGCTTTGTTGGTGATTTGTATCATTTTCGAGTAATTTTAGTTCTAATTGCGTTTAATTTTTGATGAATGGATTGTCGTTCCTGACGATTGCAGCCTATGAAGTAAATACTGATAATAGTACAAATTACAGCAATCAGGCTGACAATAATAAAACCAATAAACGTTTCATCGATATACTGTGTACTGATAAGAGGCAGTACGACCGCAACAACGCTGACGGTTAGAATATTGAAATAAACTTTTTGGAGGTATTTCCGTATGGAGACACCAATCATTCCTCTTAATAAAATTAAACGCACTGCGAGGCAGCATTGTGAAATGCAGATAGCCACTATAATGACAATTTCCGGAAAGAATCCCAAACGTAATAGTAGATAGGAGATAGGTAGATTCATCATCTGTAATCCGCCTACAATAATCTGATAGTTACGTATTTTACCGGTTGCAAGCATGGCTGTTATCAAAGGTTGGGATATGGATTCACTCATGGCAAAAATCAAGACCAATTGAACGAATAGAACCGCATGCTCGGGCACTATTTTTAGCCATAATTCCAGAATATAATGCGTGTTGACTAATATTGGTAGTGATAATAAAAGCAACATATAGAAAGAAAGCCGTGCACCCTGAAAAATCAAGGTCATCATGTATTCTTTGTTCTCTGCTGCATACGATTTGGTAATCTGAGGGTTAAGTGCTGTCATAAAGTTTGTCACAAATTGATTGACAGCTGTATTGACCTGAAAGGCTATTCCCCTGGCTGCATTAACGGTTGGGCCGCAAAAGAGATTGATTACTACATTTCCTCCCTGATCGCGAAGCACTGCTGAAGCTGCTCCAATAAAATTCCATCCGGCAAAGCCAAACATTTGTTTTAATAGTTGCTTGTCCCAAATAAAATGATAAGTACACTCGCTGAAATGTCGCTTGCAGTAGTTACCATACGTAAAACGTACAATAAGTGCTACCACACACATCAAGATGGCGTAGAATATCAGTTTATCCATTGGCGATACTACAATGAGGTAGGCAATGGCCAGTTTTCCTATAGCTTCCAGAATACTGATGTAGGCAAATGCAGACATTTTTTCGTGGGCAATGATACTGGCATTATAAGGTACACTAATCAGGTTAATGGCAAAAGTTAGAATAGAAAACTGGAATACCCAATTGGCTGCTTCCATTCGCATTTCCGGTATGTTCATTTTTACATTCAGAAACCAGATACCTATCGTTTCGGCCAGTAGGATAATGATACCTGCCAATCCTATTTGAATGGTGACTGCTGATGAAAATATTTTGTTCAGGTTTTCCTGATTTCCTTTTCCTAATTCGTATGTGATAAATCGGCTGATGGCAGCGGACAGTGAGCCTGAAAGTACTGTAAACATAGCTACTACACCACCCACTACGTTGTAAATACCGAAGTCTTCTACCCCTAATGCATTCAGCACCACGCGTGAGGTATAAAGACTGACTGCCATCATAAACAGCATTCTTACATATAGCAGCAACGTATTTTTCGCTATTCGTTTATTATTCTCTGTTGTATTTGTCATAAAGAACCAGTGCGGATTTTATTCGTTTGGCTGAATAAATAATAATGTTTTTAACATTTTAAATTTCTCTCCACCACCTCTCCGCCACTTCTCCGCCACCCTGAAATGATGTAAAGATTTCAGAATTTCCACATGGCGGAGAGGTGTGGAAAACAGGAAAAAATGTACAACCCTGACATTTTGGTGAAAGTGTACATGGTTGTAAATCAGTTGTTTGATTTTTAGGCTTGTCAGGGTTGTCGGGGTTGACAGCAATTTTCTAAACTTTTTATATATATGTGTGGAGAGATTTCAATTTCATGTTCTCCACACTTACACGTATAAGTTTTATAAAATAGGGTGACAACCCTGACAACCCCGACAAACTTAGCCGTTTTACGCGACTTGTATCGTTGGCTTACGCGATTAGTCGCGTTGCCTTACGATTCAAGTATCGTAAGCTCACGTGAATAGTCGCGTAATTTCAGGCTTTATTGTTCTTCTGAAAACCGTAGCCATAGCCATAACCGTATCCGTACTTCTTGCCATAGCCATAACCGTAGCTGTTCTTGCGCTTGGTCATGTCGATGTCGTTTAGTACGGTTGCTAACTTGATAAACTTCTTATCGGCTTTCAAGTCGTTGATGTATTGGAATGCTGCTTTCGGGGTTACTTCGGCACGGCAGACATAGAGGCAGAGGTCGGCTACACGACTTACGATGTTACTGTCGGTGACAATACCGATAGGAGCTGTATCGAGGATGATATAGTCGTAGTGTTCTTTAAGCTGGGCAATGGCGCTGTCGAGTACCGGGCGTGAGACCAGTTCGGTGGGGTTAGGTGGTACGGCTCCTCCGGGTAGAATATCCAGATTGGAATGGATATCCGAGGGTTGTATCAGCGAGAAGAGGTCGGTATGTTCCGGATTGCTCAGATAGTTGGTGATTCCATGTTCACGATGTGAAATGTTGAATACGCGGTTCAGACCGGGCTTACGGATATCCATACCTACAATCAGAGTCTTTTTGCCAAGGAATGCCAGACTGACTGCCAGATTTCCGGCTACAAAGGATTTTCCTTCACCGGGCTGGGTAGAGGAGACCATAATAACTTTTTCTCCGTTTTCCAGCATGAAAAGAAGGTTGGTACGGAGTCCGCGGAAGGTTTCTTCCATGATGTCGTTATGATTCTCGCGTACCACAATGGATCCTTGTGCTGGTTTCTGACAGTGGGGAAGTTCGGCGATAAGAGGTACAGTAGTGAGTTTCTGTACATCTTCTCCGTTTTCGATTTTGTACTTTAATAAATCGATAAGGTAGATAAAACCGACGGGAATACCCAGACCTAAAATCAGAGCTGCCAATGCGATAATTTTCTTTTTAGGTGCCACCGGATATTTATCGGGTAATGCCTGTTCGATGATTCGTCCGTTGGTAGCAGTAGCAGCCAGGGTGATGGCATTTTCCTCGCGCTTCTGCAGCAGCATGATGTAGAGCTGTGCCTTGATTTCCTGCTGGCGGGCAATGGTAAGGAATTCCTTTTCCTGTTTGGGGGCATTACTGATGCGCTCTTCGAACTTGCTTGCCTGGCGGTCGAGATTGCCTTTGGTAATGTGCAATCCTTCGAGTACACTAACAACAGTTGTCTGTACACTGTGGCGCATGGCTTCGATACCGGTTTTCATATTGATGACAGCCGGGTTGTTTTCGGATGAGGTACGGAGCAGGCGTTTGCGTTCGATAATCATCGTGTTGTACTGGTCGATGACGCTGCTTAACTTCTGATCTTGTAGACCGACATTGGAAGGAATCACTTCGTCGGCATTGGCAGGATTGTTGATATAGTCGCGCAGGAATTCCACCAGACGGATCTGTGTCTGGTTTTCGATGCGGAGCTGTTCGTATTTAGAGTTTTCTTCCAAGGCTAATTTGGCATCGCTTGCCAGGTCGGTCAGTCCGGATTTCTGTTTGAAGTCGGCCAGCTGGCTTTCGGTAGTACCCAATTCGCGATTGATGATGGAGATACGGTCTTCGATAAAATCAGCTGTTTTTTGTGCCACTTCGTTTTTCTCGTCGTTGGCATCTTGGTTGTAGAAAGCTACAAGGGTGTTGATGAAATCGACCGCGCGTTGCTTGTTGCTGTTTTTTAAAGCAATTTGTGCGATGGTGGTAGTCTTGGATGTGGGTTCTACGCTAAGACCTTCTCCATAGCTTTTTGCTACGGCAGTAGGAGAGGCGACGTAGGTAATGAGCCGGATGTCTTTTGCCGGCTTGTCTTTTGCTTTCATTAGAGCCAAGATGCTATCATTGGGAGCAAAGCTGAAGACACCTACAGGGGTGGGCAATACGGCCGGAAGTGCATCGAACGTTTTTTCTTCCTCCATTTCTTCTTCGTTGAGCATGTATTTCGCCTGTACACTCAATTTTCCCTCCGGAGTATAAACCATTTTCAGTCTGGCTCCTCCTTCCAGTTTCTCGGCTTCTTCCGGTGTAAGATAGACTTGTACGGGAGCATTTTTGTACAGAGGTGTGTTGTAACCGAAAGTGCGGTCTTCTGAAGTGGAAATGTAGAGTCCCAAATGGGTTACGACTTTACGAATGAGGGTGCGCGACTTGAGAATTTCTACTTCATTGTCGAAATTGTTGGTCATGGAGAGTCCTCCCATTCCCTGTAAGGCTTCGATGGCTCCATTAGCCGCTTTCATGGCATGCGTGCGTGGATCGTCTTCTTTTACCAGTACAGCGGCTGTGACATTGTATATTGGTGTCTGGAAGCGCATGTATACAAAGGCTGCGCCTAAGCAGATTATGACACTGGCTACAAACCAGGGCCAGTAGATGAGGTATTTGAAAATCAGACGATAGAGATTGAAGTCGTCTTCTTTTTGTTCCGGTGTATCGAATTGGTTGTTTTCGTTCATAAGATTGATATGAGTTTTTGAGTTTTTAAGTTTGTTTTTCAGGTGACGAGGTTTCAGTTGACAAGGAAACAAGGCCTTGTCAACTTGTTACCTGATACCTTGTTGACTTAAAAAAATTATTTTACAATATTTACAATCAAACTGGCGATAGATACCAGAATGGAAGTGGCTGAAACGGCTACTGTAGTAGTGTTACCGATGTCAGAGTTTTTGGCTTTGGTTTTATTGGGAGTGACGTAAAGTATGTCGTTTTGCTGCAGATAGAAGTAAGGGGAGAGTACAAGGTCGGATTTGGTAAGGTCGAGCATGACGATTTCACGTTTACCCTGTGCGTCTTCGCGGATGAGTTTTACATTGTCGCGTACTCCGTATACGGTCATATCTCCTGCCATGGCCAAGGCTTCGAGTACATTGACTTTTTCGTTGGATACAGTGAAGGTACCCGGCCGGGTAACTTCTCCCAATACGGATATTTTATAGTTGGCCATTCGTACTGTGACAATGGGAGTTTCTTTTAAGTAGGGTTTCAAGCCTTCTCGTATGAGGGCTTCGGCTTCATTTTTTGTCATACCGCCTACCTTGAGTCTGCCCAACACAGGAAAGTCGATTTCTCCCTGATTATTGACCAGGTATTGTTGCAGAGAGGGCTGAGTAGTAGTATTGATATTTGCAATAGCTGCGTTGAGTGGGGTTTGTACCGTAAGATTAAAAGGAGCTGCAGCCTGTGGGTCTGTGGTATTGACCGTGATGCTAAGCAAATCCTTTGGCATGATCTTGGCATCGTAGAGAGGAATTTCTTTTCCGTAGGCGTTTACAGTTTCGGGATCCTGCATGTAGGGTACTTTTTTGTAAGAAGTACATCCGGTAAACAGGATGCCTGCTGTAGTGATTACGATAAAATGTTTTAGCTTCATATTTTTTAAGTTCTTTAGATTTTTAGTTTTTGAGTTCTTTAGTTTTTGAGTCTTAGGTGACTAGGTATCAGGTGACGAGTTGACGAGGCAGTTGTTTAAGTTTTTTGGTTTGCAAGTTTGTTGATGTCCTCATACGCAAACTCATAAACTCAAGAACTAAGAAACTCATACCCTCTTGTCCCCTTGTCAACTTGTTTCCTTGTCAACTTGTTCCCTTTACTTCTGTTTTCCAAATACTCTGGCAAAGAATCCCTTTTTCTTGGGGGTATCATGGTAGCTTTCTTCTTCGTACTTGCGCATGAGGTCTTCGTAGGAGAGTTTTTGGGTAATCATTTCGTAGATGGTTCCCCAGTCGGGCAATCCTCCGAGATTACGGTCGTCGATAAATAAGTCGGCTTTAAGTTTGCGTGAGTAGTGACGGTTGGCTCCTTTTTCTTCTTCCGGATAGTCTCGGTTGATGGCATAAAATTCAATACCTCGTTCACGGCAGAAAGTAATGGCTTCGTCGAGTAGACGTCCTTCGCGTACAGTCCAAAGAATCAAACGATGTTTGTCCTGTTGCAAACGGCGCAGAGTTTCGAAGGCAAAAGGTATTTCTTTGCCTATTTCGGGATACTTGTGTTCGACAAGTGTTCCGTCGAAATCAATAGCTATAATCATAAAAAAATAAGGATTTACTACAGGTCCGGGTACGCTTCGCGGTTACCTGTCACATTTTTATTTGTAGAAAGGTAAATAATAGAAATATATTTTTTGCAAAAATAAATCTTATTCCCCGTACGGCAAAGGCTTTTAAGAAAAAATAAGGCGTTCCCGAAAGATTTGAGTTTTCGGGAACGCCTTATAAATAAGAATAATACAAACCTGTGTCTTAATATGCGTTTTTTTCGCCGTGGATAGCATTGGCCACGGTACGGTAAATGATGTAGAGGTCGAGACCGAAACTCCAATGCTCAATGTACCAGATGTCACCGTGTACACGGCCTTCCATGTCTTTCAACTCTTTGGTCTCACCGCGGAATCCGGTTACCTGACTCCAGCCTGTAATGCCTGGTTTGACGAAATGGCGTACCATGTATTTGTTGATAAGTTTGGAGTATTCTTCGGTGTGCTTAAGCATATGCGGACGAGGACCTACGATACTCATATCCCCCAACAGTACGTTGATGAATTGTGGAAGTTCATCGATGTTGGTCTTACGCATGATATTACCCCACTTGGTTTTACGCGGATCGTCTTTGGTAGCCTGCAGTGTATCTGCTTCCTTGTTGACCTTCATGGAACGGAATTTGTAGCAATAGAACTCCTTGTCGTTGAGCCCGTTTCGTTTCTGGCGGAAGAAAATAGGACCAGGCATGGTAATTTTTGTGATGATGGTCACAATTATTAATATAATAGGGAATAAGGTGCAAAGGAAGAGCAGAGAAAATACGATGTCGAATGCTCTTTTCATTGCTTTATTCTCAATGCGGCTCAATGGGTCCGGACGCAAACTGAGGTAGGGCACATTACCAATGAGGTTAAAGTATACCCGGTTCTGCAGATAGTTGTGCAAGTTGGGGACACTGTAGAAGTGGACCAGATTATTCTCGCAATAATTGATAATAGGGAGAATGATATGGCCGTATCTGGATGGCAGACAGCAGTACAGGTAATGAATTTCGGGGTGCTGTTGCAGATAAGAACAAACTTGGTCGGGAGTTCCTAAATAAGGACACTCTTTAGAAAATTCAGGATTGGGTTCAAAATCGAAATAACCGTATACGCGATGGCCTGTAGAAGGGTCATCGGTAAGCTCGTGAAACAGCTCCCGGTTGTTTTCTGTACTACCTACCAATACAACGTGGTTTAAATTTCTGCCTTTCAGGCGAATTAACTTGATGATAGATCGGAAGATCAGGCGATGAGTAGCTATACAGATAAATAGAGTCAATATGTATCCGCCAAAGAACCAGGAAAAAACATTCATATATTTGCCGATGCTGAGCAGAATGCCTGACAAAAATACGAAGTAGATGATAGTGCGGAATACACGGGTCACAATCTGATAGGTGAAGACTTTACGAAGATGTAAAACGACTCCTCCTTTCAGAGCACAAATGAAATAACATAAAACTAATGTAATATCAACTTGGAGCAGAGAGGCATTTAAAACGTTGCTTCCTTTACTGATTGCCCAATAGTAAAACAAGATAAATAATCCTCCACAGATACATAAATCTCCAAAAACTACACAGGCTTTAATCAGCCCACTGTAGCGGGTTGTGTGGTGATAATCTGCCATGATATTTTGTTTGTCTCTTTAAAAAAAGTTTTTTTTTACGATTATTTACTAACTCAACGTTGCAAAGATAGGCTTTGTTGTTGAAAATCACAAGTAATTCTTTTATTGTTTTTAATAATGGACTTTTTCTTATTGGTTAATACATGTTAATTAAAAGCGTTTTTTTTGCTGTTTGTTATGTTACATAACATAAAACAGCTATCTTTGCATCGTGTTTTTCATGGTATTAGATTTAAGGTTAATGAAGATTGGGAGTCTGGGAAGATTCCCTTTTTTTATATATGTATGTGGATGGATATATTTCATTAATATGACAAATTGGGGTGGCGGGTTTACGGATTGACAAAAAGTGTCCGGAGCTATGTGTGATATCTTGGAATAAAAAAATCTGGAGCTCCAAGATGGTTTTCAATTTTATTTTTTACCTTTGTTTCTAATAAATTTTACTTAAAATGCTATGAATATAAAAATCCGCCTGATCATTATGAACTTCCTACAGTTTGCAGTGTGGGGAGCTTATCTGACTTCAATGGGAACTTATCTTGCCAATATAGGCTTGGGAAGCCATATTGGTTTGTTTTATGCAATGCAAGGAATTGTTTCGCTGTTTATGCCTGCCATTCTCGGAATTATTGCAGACCGCTGGATGCCGGCACAGCAGTTACTGGGGTTGAGTCATTTACTGGCCGCCTTGTTTATGGCTGGAGCCGGTTATTATGGAATGACGGCGGGTGATATGGTTTCTTTCCCTGTTTTGTTTGCTTTTTATTCGATGAGTGTAGCGTTTTATATGCCTACGCTGGCGTTGTCGAATTCGGTGGCGTATACTGCTTTGGAAAAGAAAGGGCTGGATACAATCAAGGCTTTTCCGCCTATCCGTACATGTGGTACCATCGGCTTTATCTGTTCGATGTGGCTGGTCGATCTCATGGGTTTCCAGAATAATTATATGCAGTTTTATACGTGTGCCGTCTGGGGAGTGATTTTGGCGGTGTATGCACACACATTGCCACACTGTCCGGTAAATAAGACTCATTCTCAGAAAAAAACAATTGTGGAAGCACTGGGACTCAATGCCTTTCTGCTGTTTAAACAGAAAAAGATGGCGATATTCTTTGTGTTCTCCATGTTATTGGGGGTATCGTTGCAGATTACCAATGGGTTTGCCAATCCTTTTATTACAAGTTTCAGTTCTATTCCTGAATATGCTGATACGTTTGGAGTACAGCATGCCAATCTGCTCATTTCACTCTCGCAAATCAGTGAAACGTGTTGTATCTTGCTGATCCCGTTTTTCTTGAGCCGTTTTGGTATTAAAAAGGTGATGCTGATTGCGATGGTGGCTTGGGTGTTGCGTTTTGGTTTGTTTGGTTTGGGAAATCCGGGAAGTGGAGTGTGGATGTTTATTCTTTCCATGCTGGTATATGGAGTGGCATTCGACTTCTTTAATGTATCCGGTTCGTTGTTTGTGGATAAGGAAACTGATATTTCAATTCGTTCCAGTGCGCAGGGATTGTTTATCATTATGACTAATGGAGTGGGTGCTACTGTGGGTACACTGGCTGCTCAGTGGATAGTAAACCAGTTTGTAGACTTTAGCGGTACGGCTCCTCAGGTTGAAGGGTGGAGCAATGCGTGGTTTATTTTTGCTGCGTACGCACTGGTGGTAGCGGTTGTGTTTGCTTTGGTTTTCCGTTATAAACACGAACGGACAGTTTGACAACGTTATTAATTAATATATAAAAGCTATGAAAAAGAGTGTGTATGTATGCCTGATGTGTTTGGCCATGATATGGCTGGCATCGTGCTCAAGTGAAAAAAAGTATGTGAACGTGTTGCCGGAGAATCCGGGGGCAGTGGTATCTGTAGATTTGAAACAACTGGTGCAGAAAAGTGATTTGTCTGCAGAAGATACTAAGGCTGTTGTGACTGAGATTAAGAATACCTTGGGTAACGGATTGGATGCACAGGGTACGGAACTGATAGATAAAGTGTTGGCGGATCCTTCGGAAAGTGGACTGGATTTGAAGCAAAAAGTGTATCTGTTTGTGGATGACAAAGGAGAAAAAGGGGGCTTGCTGGCATGTGTGCAGGATAAAGGAAAACTGAATGAGCTGGTTGGTTTGCTGGGAAAACAGCAGCCATCGGCAGCTATAGAAGATAAGGGAGCGTATAGTCAGGTTGTACAAGAGCAAGGGGTGTTGGCATATAGCGATTGCTCTTGCTTGCTTTTGTTCTCGGACAAAGGAAAGGATGCTGATTTGCAGACCTGGGCTTCTGAACTAATGGGAGGAGAGAATAAAAATTCTTTCTGTGATAGCAAGGGCTTCGAAAGTATGGAAAAGATAAAGGGAGATATCTCTGTTTTTATGTCGATGGTGATGCTGCCTGAAGAATATAAGGTGATGGCTAAAATGTCTATGCCCGCAACTGTTGATTGGAAGGATCTGAACATTGTGGCAGGAGTACATTTTGAAAAAGGACGTATGGTTCTTGACATTGAAACCCTTATCAATGATGCCTTGAAAAAGGAATACGAAAAGATTCGTCCTATTTATTCGAAAGAAACTACTGATAAGTTCTTGAAGATGTTCCCGAAAGGTTCGTTCATGTGGGTAGATATGGGCTTGAAAGGAGATAAATTGTATGAAACATTGATGAAGGAACCTGCTATGGCAGCACAGCTGGGTGGTGTACAGACCATGTTTGACTTGAAGTCGGCATTGAGCGCGATTGATGGAGAAACAGTAATCTGTATTTCTAATCTGGAACCTTTGTCGTTTGCATTGATGGCTGAGGTGGAGAACTCGGATTTTATGCAGAGTTTTGAAAGTTTGAAGCCGATGTTGGACATGACCAGAGGACAAATGAAGCTGGTGGAAACCGGAAAGAATGCGTATGAGCTGCAGATGGCAGATGGACGTATGATGGGTGTGCAAGGCAACGTGTCTATATATATAGGTGTAAAAGATGGAGTATTTTATCTGACTAATGATAAGATGTGTGCCGAACAGAAAGAGGTCGATAACTCAATGAAGAATGAATCGTGGGCTGGTAATGTGCCGGGTAAACGGTGCTTCTTTGTGATGAACTGTTATTCACTGAGTGAGATAATGAATGCTAATCATCAGGTTTATAGTTCGAAAGATCAGTTGACACAGCGGATGCTGAGTGTTATGGATTACATGACAGTAGAGGCAAAGGATGATACTCACGGACGTATGGAACTGGGTATGAAGGATAAGGAAACAAATGTCTTGAAGCAGTGGATTGCGTTGGGTAAGGAGCTTGCTGTCCGCTAATTGAGGTTTTGATATTTTGTAGTTATGTCCGAATGGTTGCATGGAATGGTGCTGCTGTTCGGACATAATTTTTTTTATTTTCGTTTGTTTCTGCGTTTGCTTTTCGCTATCTTTCTAGAAGATAGGATGCGGTTCGGCATAGTTCAAACTTGAAAACTATGTTTTCGTTTGCCTCTGCTCTCGCCTTTCATTATCTTTGCACGAGTAAAATTTTAAAAAAGAAAAAGATATGCATGTATTTTATACACCGGATATTGATACTTGTCCGGAACTTCCGGAAGAGGAAGCCGGACACTGTTTGAGAGTATTACGCTTGGGTGTAGGCGACGAAGTGATGCTGACAGACGGGAAAGGATTTTTTTATAAGGCAGTCATCAGTGCGGCTACGGGAAAAAGGTGTCAGGTGAAGGTGGTGGAGAAAATAGAGCAGGAGAAGTTCTGGAAAGGACATTTGCATCTGGCTATGGCACCGACCAAGAATATGGACCGTATAGAGTGGTTTGCCGAAAAAGCAACGGAAATAGGCTTTGATGAATTGAGCTTTTTGAATTGCCGTTTTTCAGAACGGAAGGTTATCAAGACGGAACGTATTGAGAAGATTGTAGTGTCGGCCATGAAGCAGTCGTTGAAGGCACGTAAGCCGATTGTGAATGAAATGACGGACTTTGCTAAATTTATGCAACGGGATTTTCAGGGACAGAAATTTATCGCTCACTGTTACGAGGGAGAGAAGCCGTTGCTGAAAGAGGTTTTGAAACCTGGGGAAGATGCACTGGTTTTGATTGGACCGGAAGGTGATTTTAGTCCGGAGGAGGTTCAGAAAGCTGAAGCACTGGGCTTTCAGCCAATCAGTCTGGGTAAATCGAGACTGCGGACAGAAACGGCTGCGCTGGTTGCTGTGCATATGATGAATTTATTTAATTCTTAAAGTAATGAAAACACTGAAATATTGGATAGGGGTAGCTGCTGTATGGGTACTGACGGCTTGTTCGGGTGGTGCAGACTATGAACGTGTGTTGCCGAAGGATGTTGCTGCGGTAGCGACTGTCGATCTGAAAGCGATGGCTGCTAAAGCTGGCTTACAGAATAGTGAAGGACAGGTG